>Ga0302311_10000005_pt1 | contig 265055 bp, 220 predicted proteins | sample III_Palsa_N1_3_FD_200449 | JGI IMG/M metagenome (GOLD analysis project Ga0302311, IMG submission 200449) | Peat permafrost microbial communities from Stordalen Mire near Abisko, Sweden - III_Palsa_N1_3 | ecosystem: Environmental > Terrestrial > Soil > Palsa > Peat permafrost | place: Sweden...
TCGCGAACTGTTCCTGGACGCGATCAGCGACGACCGCTTACGCGAGATTCGTTCTTACGCACAAAAGCAACGCGCGCTGGGTACGACACGTTTCCAGGAGGCAATCGAAGCGGAGCTCGACCGTGTTACCGCCATCCAGGAGCGTGGGAGGCCGCGAAAAATCGTGCAGCCATAGGCCTCAGCCTGGCGGAAAATGAACCTGACCCCCAGGCTTCTGCTGCTTTCGGCCGATTCTGTTGAAAAACTCGCTTCGAAAATTTGAGACCGCCCTAAGCGTGAAAAATCGGCCGCGACAGTCGCTTTCTGTTGGCCTGATCGTGAAAATTTGTACGGAATCGAATTGTCACGACCGTCGTGATCCGAAATTTGGACGTCTATTCGTTAAAACGGAGTTTTTCAACAGAATCGGCCAGAAGCCGTCCTCTCGGTCCAGTTTCTCATAGCTGAGCCAAAAGGCCGCGTTCTCCGTAAAACTACCGTTTGCCACCCCAGGCCTTCGCAGGATGATATGGCCGCCACGCGCGCATGGGTTACGTGGAACTTGACGATCGTCGTTGCGAACATCGCCACTAGACCTTAGGTGGTCATACCACTACGAAGGGATCCCAATGAACATTCGTACTTTGACACCTGTCGTTTCGACGGCGATTGTGTGCTTGTTTTGCTCGACGTTGGTTCAGGGACAGGCACCGCCAAAGATGAAGATGGCGACTCCCATTCCGGCGGAAATCATCACGCCGGACACGGTCGAGACGAGCATTGGTACCCTGAAATATTTTGATGGTTATCCGGACGACGCAACCACACAGAAGCTCTACGACAACCTTGACTTCCAACACGGCGTCCAGGCTTTTCTCAATGCCATGCCAGGCGCGGCATTGACCGCGTTCCGTCCGGCACTCCAGAAAATCGGTGCGGTCGATGGCAACGTGCTCATCTTCGAGCAGCTCATGGACTCGAAGGCACTGTGGCTGACGGCAAATACCACGGTGGTCTACTACGCGACCTGGATCGACACCAAGAATGGGCCGATTGTCGTGGAGACGCCGCCAAACACCCTTGGCATCTTGGATGACCACTGGTTTCACTATGTCAGCGATTTCGGAAACGCGGGTCCGGACAAGGGCAAAGGCGGCAAATTTCTAATTTTGCCCCCTGACTACAAGGGCGACGTGCCGGCGGGATACTTCGTTTTGCGTCCTGCCACGTATGCCATCTGGCTCGCTGGACGCGGCTTTCTTGTCAACGGCGATCCCAAGCCGGCCGTGGCGAGCATCAAGCAACATTTACGTATCTACCCTTTGGCGAACGCTGCCAATCCACCGGTTTCAAGGTTCATCAACGGGTCCGGATTGCCGCACAACACGATTCATGCCAACAACTTTCATTTCTACGAGGAGGTCAACGAGATCGTGCAGGAGGAGCCTGCCTCAGCGCTCGACCCTGAGACGCTCGGCCTGCTCGCTTCCATTGGTATCGAGAAGGGGAAGCCGTTCGCCCCTGATGCGCGCATGAAGAAGATCCTGATCGATGCGGTCGCTGTCGGAAATGGAACGGCGCGAGCCTTGGCGTTCCGCCCACGCGACAAGGAGGCTTACTTCTATCCGAACAGCGGATGGTTTACGCCCATGCCCGGCGGTAGTTACGAGTTTCTATCGCAGCCAGGTGTGCGCAATCTCGACGCGCGCGTGATGATGCACTACTACGCCACCGGCATCACGCCCGCGATGGTGATGAAAATGGTCGGCAAGGGCTCGCAATATGCTGCGTCCATGACCGATTCGAAGGGAAAGCCGCTGGATGGCAGCAAGACCTACAAGATCCATCTGCCGCCGAATATCCCGATGAAAGACTTCTGGTCATTCACGGTGTATGACAACCAGACCCGCTCCATGTTGCAAACGGACCAGCAATTTCCAAGCGTCAACAGCACAGACAAAGGTGTCGAGACGAATGCAGATGGTTCTACTGATGTCTGGTTCGGGCCTGCCGTCCCGAAAGGGGTCAACAAGGCAAACTGGGTACAAACCATCCCGGGCAAAGGCTGGAACGTCCTATTCCGACTCTATGGACCACTCGAGCCTTGGTTCGACAAGAGCTGGCGCCTGGGCGAATTCGAACTAGTGCAATGATGTCTGCTCAGCAAGGCCTATATCGGGTCGGAAACGGACCTTTGCAGCCTGCCAGCCGATTGACCTTCCCGCAACTTCCGCTCGCCCGATCTGGCCATGCCGGCGCCACGGCAAGCAACATCACGGCGAGCGTCCACGATTTCTTGGCCCGGGTGTCTGTCCTCTTGCAGGCAAAAGAGCCGATCTTCTTCATGGTGCCGGCGATGTTAGGACGGATGTAGGCGTTCACATCACCCTGTGCACCATGGCGGAGACTTGCTCCGCCATTTGTGCCGCAGAAACGGCGCTTCAATGGGATCTGGTCGACCCAACCAGGCGACGTCCACGACGCCGGCCCATACAAAGCCTCGATCGGTCCGCTTGCTTCAAGGAAAGCGGCGCGCGCACCATGGATGAACTGCATCGTGTTGGATGTCACGCATGGCAACGAAACCCACTTCGCCGAAGGTTGATATTGGGGGCACGGAGTCATACCGGCCCGGCGCTGATCTTCGAAATGGGGCGCGGGTCCTTCGCGAACTGGCAATGATTCCGAAGATCAAGGGAAGCCGCTATCTGTTGATTGGATCGCTCGTTTTCATGGCTTTCTGTGTTGAGGCCTTCTGCCAGGCTTACGGCAAACAGATTCTCGGCGAGGAACTCTGGGTTGGGGGCGATCGAAGCAAGAAGAAGCAGAAGCCAGCCGAACGGTGGCCTGTGCTCGACAAATTGAAGGCTATGGGGCGAAGTGTGGATGTTCCCGTAAATTACGGATCAGCCCCCTGGCGCGACATCAGCTTGATTATGAAAGCGCGCGATGAGTTGGCCCATGCGAGACCAGAGATGTGCAGCGTACGCATCAATGGTGTCGACAATGACGCGGATCACCATGCAATCTTCCATGCAGAGCTCACCAAGAAGTACGAACCGATGTTGGACGCTGAGCGGCTCGGACTAATAGCTGGCCGAGTGGATCAAGCAATCAAGAGCATTCTTCACGCGGCTGGCCAGCACGGATACGAAGCGGAAATCATGGCTAGCTCTTCTTGGGGAGCTCACCTGGCCGATGGGAAGCGTAAGGGTGATTAAACTATGCCCCCCGCGCGCGCGCGCGCGCGCGATGTGTGCATTCATGAGGATTAAATGGCTTTGGTGAAGGCCGTCCAGGTCGCGATATAGCAAGCTATGGCGAGAAACAGCATCAACGGCAAGAGGATCAGCAAGATCCGCTTTGAGCGCTTCCAGGCGCCGAAGAGGACGTCGCTGAATTCAAATACAGCGAAACTGCCCCCCACGCTGCCAGCTAAGTAAACAAGTGACCCAATGACAATCGTCAAGACTGGCTTGTGCCAAAAGAATTCTGGGTGGTGGCAGATGTACGCCCCGCCGGCGGCCACAGCGATGCAGGTCAGCATGTTGGACAAAAACTCTAAGTAGGCGTGAGCCTTCCCGCCTTCCTTGCGCGTACGAAGCATCTGAATCCCCTGGTTCATAGGTGTGCTCGGCATCTTATGCAGGGAGGGCGCCCGCACAGTCAACCGTGCATTCTTCACACGTTAGGGTTCGGATCGATCAGGGTCGGCACGGTGTCTTCGTCGGCTGCATCGGCCAATTTCTTCCGCGTCAGCTCCAGACCCGCAATGCGAGCCAGTAGGCTGTCAACGATGTCCGTGTGTCGACTCCCCATAAACTTGATCCAGGCATAGACAGAGGTCTCCGGGCAAAATAGCCGCAAGGGGACCAATGATGCGCACGAGAGTGCGCGGGCCCATGGAGCGCCACTCGCTTTTATCCCATAGTTGCGAAGTCAGTCTTCAATCGGCGTCGGCCATCATGATCATCCATCCCGGTTTCATCAAAACGGGCACGACCTCGCTGCAGGATTTTCTGATCTTTGCGCATCCGCAGATTCACGCCATGGGTCATCCGCACCGGCCGGGCGTGGATGCGCGCATCGCGCAGGCGTTGCGGCGGATCGAAGGCTTCGACGATGACCCGGAGGCCTTGCGCAGCGCGCTGGCGATGTCGCTCGAAGCGTGTCCTTCCGATCGCGTACCGGTGTTGTCCGACGAAGGACTCACTGGCGTACCGCAGCTCACCGCGACGATCGCGAAAAGACTGCATCAGCATTTTCCGCGGGCGCGGATTCTGTTCACCATCCGCCGTCAGCAGGACATGATCTGCTCGTTCTACGGCCGGCATGGCCGCGTGCTGGTCAATACGCCAGCGCCTTACAAAGATCGGCATGTGAGTTTTCCAGCATGGCTGGAGCACGCCTGGGACAACCGCCCCAACGGTGCGCTTGGTGTCGCCGACTATGCGCGCAGCATCGAGATCTACCGCGCGTTGTTCGGCGAGGAGCGCATCGCGATTCTGCTGCTGGAAGAGTGGACGGCTGACGAGGCAGCGTTCGCTGATCGCCTTTCATCGATCCTGGGCGTCGATGCTGCGACCACGCGGCAGCTGCTGGCTGATCGCCGAACACACGGCCAGGAAACGTCGCGCTACGTGCGCTACGACCGTTTGCGCAAGCGCTTCCCTGCCGCCGATCGCATAGCGGCGCACATGCCTGCGGGGTTGCGCACGCTGGGCGGTGGGTTTCTGCGGCGTGGTGACCGGCGCCGGATCGAATTTCCTCCCGGCTGGCAGGAAAAACTGGACGATCTGTACCGTGCTGGAAATCGGCAGCTGATCGAACGCTACAACCTGCCGTTGCTCGAGCATGGTTACGCAGCCTGAATCCGCTCGCACCTGTTGAATCGCCGCTTTGGATGGTGCATCTTCCTCTCCGTCAAGAAGATAAAAAAAGGGCCGCTTGCGCGGCCCTTTTTTGGTCACAGGGTACAGATGCTCAGAACTTGTAGGTGCCGGTGAGGCTGACCACGTCGCCGCTGTCGTCAAAGTAACCGGTCATCGTGCCCGCGCCGAGGATCGGCGAGTTGGTCATGTTTACCGGGGCATTGTTGACGAATTGATGCTGGTAACCGAGGTCAAAGGCAAGGTGTTCGGTAGCCTTGTAGCCAACGCCCAGACCGAGCAGCTTGCGCGACTGGTCGGGAATGCGCGGATCGCGGCTGATGATGTTGGTCGGGGTTTCGTCGTAACCGACGCCCGCCCGCAGGGTCCACTGGTCAGTCAGCTTGTAGTCGCCGCCGATAGAGGCCATGTAGGTGTCCTTGTAGCCCTGCGTCAGGCTGACCAGCTGCTCGCCGTTCGATGTCAGCACGAGACTCTGGAAGCTGGACCAGTCGGTCCACTTGACGGTGCCGGCGAGCGAGAAGCGGTCAGTGAACATATGCAGCCAATCGAGGCTGGCGAAAGCGGGCGTGTTCAGCGATGCGCTGGCAGGGCCGCCATTCGGATTGATCGTTGGCAGGCTCGGATCGAGTACCGGGGCCAGCGTGAGCAGCGACTTGCCGGTAGCACCGCCGTATACATTGTAGGTGCCACTCAGTGTTTGTTGGACGCGCGAGTGGTAGCTGAAGCCCACGGTATCCTGGGAAGTGGGTTTGAAGACGAAGCCTCCGAAGTAGCCGAACGCGAACTTCTTCTTGACGGTGACATTCAACTGCTCATCTGCGGTCTGCGGCGGAAGCGGAATATCGAACAGGGCGTTGGCAGCACCGGTGGTATCCAGCACGGTGTTGAGCTGAGCTTTGGTGCGCTGTCCTTCGATGCCCGCGCCGATGGCGAACTCATCGTTGACCTTGAAGCCGGCTGAGAAGCTTACGGCCACTGACTGCAGGCTGGTCTTGGTGCCGAAATAGCGACCTTCCCACGTCGGGTTGTATTCGCTGGCCAGGCCGTAGGGCACGGTCACGCTACCGCCCAGGGTCAGGCGGTCGCTGACCGGCGCGACGAAAGCGATATCCGGAAACGGAACGAACTTGCCGAAGCCATTGGGATTGTTGCCGCTGACCGGATTGCCTTCCACATCGCTGAACTGACCGTGGAATTGGGAACTGGGGCGTATGCCTGTGCCGGTCACCTGGAGCATGGGCGCGTCGAAGAACGCCATCGCTGCCGGATTGTTGTAGGCCGCCGTGGGGTCATCCGGATACAGCGAACCACCTGCATTTGCACGGGCCCAGCCAGCGGCGTTGTCGGTGGGAAGCTGAAACGAGCCGGCGTCAGCGCGGGTTGGCAGCGTCAGCGCAGCGGCTACGGCCATGGCAAGGCCGGCCTGGGTACCGAGACGGGTAAGGCGTTGCAAGGTATGTCGGTTCAAGATGATTCTCCTGTGACGACAGTCTGGGGGTGAATGCCCGCAGAATGGTGAGTCATTGTTTTTGGTTTGAAACGGTGGGGAGTAGTCGGCAATGCCGGTAATGGTAACAACTGTTTTTCTTATTTCTGGAAACCGGCCCCCTCCTTGAGCCAAGGCAGGACAGCGGATGTGCCATGAAACTCATGGCCTGGTTCGACAGCAGATTCGATGCTTGCAAGGGCAGTGCTGCTGTCCCATTGCAACATCTGTTCGATCATCTGGATCTGTTCCGGACCGTTGAACGGTGCGGTGAGAATGGGCGATATCAGCGAGACCAATCGTGCCAGCAGTTCAGCATCATTGATCTGCGCACCTTTGCTGATGCTACCAATCAGCTCTTGCATGTCCTCACCAGCCAGCATGCCGGACAGAGCCTTCAGTCCGAAATGCAGACGCAACCCGAGTTCTTGTCGGGGCAGGGTGGGTAGTGCTCGCGAAAATGCCTCGAAGAAGCGTCCGGAAATCGGACGGTAATGTTCTTGCAGAAAGTTGCGGATGAACGGTGAAGGATCGCTGTAGACCCGACCGAGCAGCCGTACGAAGGCGGGGCCTGAGGTACTGCCGTGACTGAGCCGGAAGGCAGGGACGAACAACATGCCCAGCACGGCAGCGGCATCCAAGGCATGGGGATTCTGCTGCTCGCAGGCACTCAGTAGCGTCAGCCGCTCCCGATTGAGCCGATCCAGGCGCTGCGACAACAACTCCTGGACGAGTGCCTCCTTGCTGCCGAAGTGATAGTTCACCGCGGCCAGATTGGCGTGCGCCCGCGCCGTGATCTGGCGCAGCGACATGGCTTCGTAACCACTTTCGATAAACAGCCATTCGGTGGCCTTGAGCAATCGTTCTCGGGTATCGCGGTGGCCTTGGCGTTCGGTTGTACTCAATCAATATGCCTCTGGGCCTGAGCGGAAAGTCGTCATTGCACTGCTTCAAATCAACAGTTGAAACAGACGTATGAACGCTAACTGCAGTGTTCCCGCGAGGCAAGCTGCGATGCACGATAAATTAACAAATGTCCCGTCGAGGGGCCGTGACCTTGTCACTACCGCCCCTGATTGGGGCCATGGCTGGGGAATCGACGCTTATTCGTCTCGACTTCATGGGGCGATAAACAACAAACGGGCGGGGAGATTCCCGCCCGTTTGTTGCAGTGCGAGGTCGATGCTGCCATCCGGCAGCGATTGGCTGGGTCAACCGGCCTTTTTCTTCGCCAGCCGCAGCCAGGTATCGACCACGGTGTCCGGGTTAAGGGACAGCGATTCGATCCCTTGTTCCATCAGCCACTCGGCCAGATCCGGATGGTCACTGGGGCCCTGGCCGCAGATGCCGATGTATTTGCCCTTCGCGCGAGCGGTCTTGATCGCCATCGACAGGAGCTTCTTCACGGCCGGGTCGCGTTCGTCGAACAGGCTGGCGACGATGCTGGAATCGCGGTCCAGACCCAGGGTGAGCTGGGTCAGGTCGTTGGAGCCGATCGAGAAACCATCGAAGATGTCGAGGAATTCATCGGCGAGCAGGGCATTGGAGGGCACTTCGCACATCATGATGACCTTGAGGTCGTGCTCGCCCTGCTTGAGGCCGTTCTTCGCCAGCACCTCAATGACCTTGCGACCTTCACCCAGGGTGCGCACAAAAGGAATCATCACCCACACGTTGTCCAGGCCCATCACCTCGCGCACGCGCTTGACGGCCTTGCATTCCAGCCCAAACGCTTCGGCGAAGCTCGGATCGACGTAGCGGCTCGCACCGCGGAAGCCGATCATCGGGTTTTCTTCGTGCGGTTCGTAGCGCGAGCCGCCGAGCAGGCCGGCGTATTCGTTGGATTTGAAATCCGACAGGCGCACGATCACCGGCTTCGGAAAGACCGAGGCGGCAATCGTGGCGATGCCTTCGGCGAGGCGATCGACATAGAAGCTCACCGGGTCGGCATAGCCGGCGATGCGTTCGTCGATCTTCGCCTTGGTTTCGGCGTCCTGCTTGGCGTACTCCAGCAGCGCCTTCGGATGCACGCCGATGTGGCTGGCGATGATCATTTCCAGGCGGGCCAAACCGATGCCGGCGTTCGGCAGCATGCCGAAGTCGAACGCGCGCTCCGGGTTCGCCACGTTCATCATGATCTTCAGCGGCGCTTCGGGCATGTCGCCGAGATCGGCGGTGATGCGCTCGAATTTCAGGATGCCCTCATAGATCGTGCCGGTGTCGCCTTCGGCGCAGGACACGGTGACATCGGCGCCGTCGGGGATCTTGTCCAGGCCATTGCCGGTGCCGACCACGGCCGGTACGCCGAGTTCGCGGGCGATGATCGCCGCGTGGCAGGTGCGGCCACCGCGGTTGGTGACGATCGCCGAGGCACGCTTCATCACCGGCTCCCAATCGGGATCGGTCATGTCGGCGATCAGCACGTCGCCAGCCTGCACCTTGCTCATGTCGGCCAGCGAGCGGATCACGCGCGCCTTGCCGGCGCCGATCTTCTGGCCGATCGAGCGGCCTTCGGCCAGTACCTTGCTCTTTTCGTTGAGGCTGAAGCGCTCAAGCTGGGTTGCATGGGCGCGCGACTTCACCGTTTCCGGGCGAGCCTGCACGATATAGAGTTTTCCAGTGTTGCCGTCCTTCGCCCACTCGATGTCCATTGGGCGGCCATAGTGCTTCTCGATGATCAGCGACTGGCGCGCGAGCTCCTGCACGTCCTCATCGTTGATGCAGAAACGCTTGCGCATGTCGGCCGGGGTGTCCTCGGTGCGCACGCGCTCGCCCGGTGCGCTGGAATACACCATGCGCAACTGCTTGGCGCCGAGATTGCGGCGTAGCACGGCAGGCTTACCCGCGTTCAAGGTCGGCTTGAACACATAGAACTCGTCGGGATTGACGGCGCCCTGCACGACCATTTCGCCGAGGCCGTACGAGCCGGTGACGAAGACCACATCGCGAAAGCCCGATTCGGTGTCCAGCGTGAACAGCACGCCGGACGCTCCCACATCCGAGCGCACCATCAGCTGCACACCAGCGGACAGGAACACGTCTTCGTGCTTGAAGCCCTGGTGCACGCGGTAGGCGATCGCGCGATCGTTGTACAGCGAGGCGAAGACTTCCTTCACCTTGTGCAGCACGTCGTCGATGCCGACCACGTTGAGGAAGGTTTCCTGCTGACCCGCGAACGAGGCGTCGGGCAGATCCTCGGCGGTAGCCGAGGAGCGCACAGCGACGGCGATATTCTCGGCGCCAGCTTCCTTGCACAGCTTGATGTAGGCGTCGCGGATCGCTTGTTCAAGCTCGGCGGGCAGGGCGGTGTCGACAATCCAGCCGCGGATTTCCTTGCCTGCCACGACCAGCTTGTCGACGTCATCGACGTCGAGCGTGGCCAGGCGATCCTGGATGCGCTTGGCCAGGCCGCTCTTTTCAAGATATTGCTGGAACGCATCGGCGGTGGTGGCGAAGCCGCCCGGCACGGAAACACCGAGCTTGGCGAGGTTGCCGATCATCTCGCCAAGCGAGGCGTTCTTGCCGCCGACCTTGCCCAGGTCAGTCATGCGCAGTTGGTCGAGCCAAAGCACCAGATCGTTCAAGGGTGGTCTCCTCAAGAGCTTTTAATGATTAAAGGGTAGGGGCATGCGGGCTGGTGCGGCAGGCAGACCGGAAACGGGCTGCAAAGGACTGGTATTGTCCGCTGTCGATGGTGCGAAGCACAAGAAGACCATTGCCATGTCTTGTCGTGCCAACTGCATACCAGTCAGGTAGCGGTCAATCGGCGACAGCGTTTTGCGCTTGCGTTAAGGTGCAAACAGCTTCCTTCGATAGACGCACCCCAGCGACCAGGCCCTTGTATGCAGCGAACGGTTTACTTCATCTCCGACTCCACTGGTATTACGGCGGAGACCATCGGCAACAGCATCCTGGCGCAATTCGAGGGTGTGCAGTTCGACAAACATCGACTGCCATTCACCGATGACACGCAGAAGGCGGAAGCGGCTGCGCTGCGCATCAAGACGCGTTATGCGCAAACCGGCGAACGGCCAATCGTGGTCAATACGATGGCCGAGCGTGCGCTGTGCGACATCGTTGCTGCCAGTGGTGCGCTGATGCTGGACGTTTTCGCGCCCTTCATTGGTCCCTTGGAGGATGAGCTCGGCGCCAAGCGTTCGGGCGCGGTCAATCGTTCACACGGCATGGTCGATTTCGAGAAGTACGAAGCGCGCATCAATGCGACCAACTACGCGCTTTCGCACGATGACGGGATGGACGTGGACTATGCGCAGGCCGACCTTATCCTGGTCGGCGTGTCGCGTTCGGGCAAGACGCCGACCTGCCTCTACATGGCCTTGCATTACGGCGTCAGCGCCGCCAATTACCCGCTCACGGATGATGACCTGGACAAGCTCGAACTGCCGGCCCGCCTTCGTCCCTATCGCGATCGCCTGTTCGGTCTGACCATCGAGCCGCAACGGCTGGCACAAATCCGCGAGCAGCGTCGTGCCGGCAGCAAGTACGCCACGTTGCAGCAATGTCGCTGGGAGCTGGAGCAGGCGGACAAGCTGATGCGTCACGCCGGCATTCCCAGCCTGAATACCACGCACGTGTCGATCGAGGAGATCGCCAGCAAGATTTTCGACCGCTTCGGTATCGAGCGGACCATGTTCTAGAAGTTGAGAGTCAGGAGTTCGTTTTGCCGATGAGTGCCACGCTGGACAATCGATCCTCTTTGCTGCCAGGCCGCTTCGGTTTCCTGATGGGTTTGTATGCGGAAAACTATCACCGGCTCGCGCGCCTGTTCGCGCCGCAGCAGCTGACTCCGGGACGCTATGTTTCCGATGTGGATGATGGACTCAATGTGCATCTGCATCTGCAGGAGCGCCATCCCTACACGCTGGAGCTGGAGCTCACCTACGATTTTGTCGACGCGCATACCGGTCAGCGTGCTCCGTCGGCGCAATTGCGCATGTACACCGATGCGCATGTCGCCGAGGCGCTGCATTGCCATCCCGGGAGGCATCTATGGCAGGTGCTGGGCCCGTTTCCGCCGGCGCATACGGTGCTTCAGCATCGCTTGCGCATGAATGGTTTTCTTTCGCGCTGGCTGGAGTATCTGGGCGAGCAGGGACATTCCATCGGCACGCTGGAGCGCGAAGGCTGATTGGCGCAGCGAGATTCAACGCGTACGATCGACAAACGACAGGCAACAAAAAACCCGCATAGGCGGGCTTTCGGTTAGTGGCGGAGTGGACGGGACTCGAACCCGCGACCTCCGGCGTGACAGGCCAGCATTCTAACCGACTGAACTACCACTCCGCATTTTTCCAACAGTCACAGTGCAACACTTCCAGCGATCCAACTTTTGCCATCCAACCCGACTGCCATACTGCGCTGCCTGGCTGAAGTGGCGTCCCCACGGGGATTCGAACCCCGGTCGCCACCGTGAAAGGGTGATGTCCTAGGCCTCTAGACGATGGGGACAATGTAAGTTGGTGGAGCCAGGCGGGATCGAACCGCCGACCTCCTGCATGCCATGCAGGCGCTCTCCCAGCTGAGCTATGGCCCCGCCGCTGGAAGCCCGAAAGAATAGGTCCGTGTCAGATATCCGTCAAGCTTTTTTTGGCATTGTGACGGTTGATGTGACGCGCAGAGTGACCTCTCCCCGTCAGCGGACGCATCGAGCGAACCGATGGTTGAGTGTTCGTTTAAGCTGCCGGTGAGTTGAGCAGGCGCTGGAACGGCATGCACGAAATCGGCTTCATTCGCGACCTTGCCATGGTGATGATCGTGGCAGGCGCCACCACGATCCTGTTTCAGCGCCTGCGTCAGCCCGTGCTGCTGGGCTACATTCTGGCCGGTGTGCTGATTGGTCCGCATACTCCCGGCGTGTTGGTGGCCGATCCGCAAGCCATCGATGACATCTCCAATCTTGGCGTGGTGTTGCTGATGTTCACGCTCGGGCTGGAATTCAGCGTGCGCAAGCTGCATGAGGTCGGCATCGGGGTGCTCGCGGTAGCAGTGGCCGAAGTGGGGTTGATGCTGTGGATGGGTGTCGGCCTTGGCGGACTGTTCGGCTGGAGGAGCATGGATGCGCTGTTCCTGGGCGCGATCATCGCGTTGTCCTCGACCATGGTGGCCACTCGCACGCTGTCCGAGGGCGGCCAGCGGCGGCAGCCGTTCGCCAGGTTGGTGGTGGGCCTGCTGGTCGCCGAGGACATGCTCACCATTGTCATGCTGACCTTGCTGACGGCGGTCGCGATTGGGGGCTCGGTCCAGGCGCAAACCGCGTTCACCCTGGTCGGACACCTGGGTTTGTTCATGGTTGCCGGGATGATTCTCGGCCTGCTGCTGTTGCCGCGACTGGTCGACTATGTGGCCGGTTTTGGCCGCGATGAAACCTTGCTGGTCAGCGTGCTTGGCATCTGTTTCGGCGCCAGTTTGCTCGCAGTCTGGATGGGCTTCAGTGTGGCGCTGGGCGCATTCCTCGCGGGCGCCGTGGTTGCCGAATCACGCAGTGTGGGCCGCGTAATGCGTCTGGTGGGGCCGTTGCGCGACATGTTTGCAGCGCTTTTTTTCGTCGCGATCGGCTTGAAGATCGACCCGGCGATGTTGATGCAATACGCATTGCCCGCGTTGTTGATCGCCGCCGTGGTGATCGTCGGCAAGACCGTGACCTGCAGCCTGGGTATTTTCATCGTTGGCCACGATGCGCGCACGGCCCTGCGCTCGGGCCTGAGCATGGCGCAAATCGGCGAGTTCTCGTTCGTGATCGCCACGCTCGGGCTTTCGCTGGGCGTGATCAGCAAGTTCATCTACCCGATAGCGGTCGCCGTATCGGTACTGTGCATGGCGGCATCACCGTATCTGACGCGCTCGGCTGACTGGCTCGCGAACGGCCTGCGACGCGTGACACCACGTTCGGTAAGGTTGCTGGCGACCAGCTATAGCGGCTGGCTGGAAAACCTCAAGCCGGTCAATGAAAACGCTGCGCTGGCCGCGATCTTCCGGCGGCTGCTATGGCACATCGCCATCAATGTGTTGCTGGTGGTGACCCTGTTCATGATTGGCGCCTACGTCAATTCACATAACTGGGACTGGTTCTCGATGTTCGGTATCGGGCGTGATTTGCGTCACACATTGATATGGGCGTGCGCGCTCTTTCTCTCCCTGCCGATTCTGACCGCGGTATACCGCAAGGCCGAGGCACTGGGCATGCTGCTGGCCGAGCTCGGCATCCGTGAGCGGTTTGCCGGCTCGTATACGCAGGCCATCCGACAGGTATTGGCACGGGTCATTCCCTTGGCAACCCTGCTGGCGCTGGCGCTGCTGGTTAGCGTGCTTGGCTCGACGATCCTGCCGCCGCGCGGGGTGGCGTTGTCATTGGTGTTGCTGGGTGTGGCACTGGCGGTGGCGTTGTGGCGCGGTTTGGTGCAGATGCATGCACGCCTGCAAGCGGCCTTGAAGGAGACGCTGGACAAGCCGGAATCCCCCCGCAGCGGCCCCGGATGAATCCGGAAGCGGCGTTATGAACCTTTATGTCGACTGACGGTCGTAGTACGGCATCGTTGCCAAGACTGGACAAGCGCCCCACAATGTGGGGCCTGCCTCCATTGGGGGGGCCCGGTTGGCAATGCCGGCATATCAAATTACGAGGGAGTTACGAATGAAGCATTTTCTGCGTCCCACGCTGACGGCGGCCGCGATGGCCGTTGCGCTGGGCATGACTGCGGGCGTGTACGCTCAGGCTGCCAAAACCGGCGCCGCCGGCACGGGCACGGTCGACAAGGCGAAGGCGAGCTACGTGGTGGGTTGGGAGATCGCTTCCCAGGTTCCGCCGATCATGCGTGATGAGCTGGATGCTGGCGCAGTTGGCCGTGCGGTAACTCAGGCGCTGTCGGGCCAGAAGCCGACCATGACCGACGCTGAAGCCAAGCAGGTGCACGACGCCTTCATGGCTCAGATCCAGACCAAGTACCAGGCCGAGATGGTTCGCGTCGGCGCCAAGAACAAGGCTGACGGCGATGCCTTCCTGGCCAAGAACAAGACCGCTCCGGGCGTGAAGACGACTGCCTCGGGCCTGCAGTATCAGGTGATCAGCCAGGGCACGGGTGCTCGCCCGGGTCCGAACGACACCGTGCAGATCGACTACACCGGTACTTTCGTCAGCGGTGAAGTGTTTGATGCTTCGGCCAAGCACAACCCGCCGGGTCCGGCTTCGATCCCGCTCGCTGGCGTGATTCCGGGCTTCAAGGAAGGTCTGCAGCTGATGCAGGTCGGTGGCCACTACAAGTTGTTCATTCCGTCGACGCTGGCTTACGGCTCCGAGCCGCGCCCGCCGATGCCGCCGAATGCCACGCTGATTTTCGACGTGACCTTGGTCAAGACCGGCCCGACGCCGGCCGGCGCTGCCCCGGGTGGCGCTGCTGGTGGCGGTCAGTAAGCCATAGTCGATTGCTGTCGTGACAATCCAAAGGGGCGCGAAGTTATTCGCGCCCCTTTGCTTTTGGTCAAGGGCAGGTGTCAGGCGGTGGCTGCTACGCGGTTAGAATAGTCGGCTACGTAGCGCGCTAAATTTCAGGGAAATCGTCGCAAGATGATGAAAATCACTATTTTCGGCACCGGCTATGTCGGCTTGGTCACCGGTGCGTGCCTCGCCGAAATGGGCAATCGCGTCGTCTGTGTGGATATCGATGCGGCCAAAGTCGAGCGCCTGAAGCGCGGCGAGATCCCCATTTATGAGCCGGGTCTGGAATCGATCGTCAGGCGCAACCATGCCAGCGGGCAGCTCGATTTCACCATCGATGCAGCGCCGGCGATCGCGCATGGCGACGTCATCTTCATCGCGGTCGGCACGCCGCCGGACGAAGACGGCAGCGCCGATCTGAAATACGTGCTGGAAGTGGCCAGGACCATTGGCCGGCATCTGGATCGTTACGCGGTGGTGGTGAACAAGTCGACCGTACCGGTCGGCACCGCCGATCGCGTGCGCGAAACCGTTGCGGCCGAACTGGCCGCGCGCAACGCCACCATCGAGTTCGACGTGGTGTCCAATCCGGAGTTTCTGAAGGAAGGCGCTGCAGTGGAAGACTGCCTGCGCCCCGATCGCATCATTGTCGGCGCATCCAGCGAGCGCGCGGTGGCGCTGTTGCGCAAGTTGTATGCGCCGTTCAATCGCAATCACGACCGCATGGTGGTGATGGACGAGCGATCGGCCGAGCTGACCAAGTACGCCGCCAACGCGATGCTGGCGACCAAGATCAGCTTCATGAACGAGATCGCGAATATTGCCGAACGTGTCGGTGCTGATGTGGAACTGGTACGCCAGGGCATCGGCTCGGATCCGCGGATCGGTTACCACTTCATCTATCCGGGCGCGGGTTACGGCGGCTCGTGTTTTCCCAAGGACGTGCAGGCGCTCGAGCGCACAGCGCGCGGCTACGGTTACGACGCACGCCTGCTCACCGCGGTCGAGGCAGTGAACCTGCAACAGAAGACCAAGTTGTTCGAGTTGATCTCGCGCCACTTCGACGGATCATTGGCGGGCAAGACGATTGCGCTGTGGGGCCTGGCATTCAAACCGAACACCGACGACATGCGCGAAGCTTCCAGCCGACGTTTGATGGAAGCCTTGTGGAGCGCCGGTGCGAAGGTGCGCGCGTTTGACCCGCAGGCGCGCGAGGAAACCCATCGACTATACGGCGACCGCGATGACCTGGTTTTGTGCGAGCAGGCCTATGACGCACTGGAGGGCGCTGATGTGCTGGCCATCGTGACCGAGTGGAAAGCGTTCCGCAGCGCCGATTTCCAGCGCATTCGAGCCACGTTGCGCGAACCGGTTATCTTCGACGGTCGCAATCTGTACGACCCGGTCGCCGTGGAAGAAGCAGGTCTGGCCTATTACGGTATTGGCCGCGGCCGCAGTCTGCAGATCAGGCAATGAACGCCTCGAACGACACCCTCGAAAAGCGGCTGGCCGAGCTGGAGGTCAAGCTGACCTTCATCGATGACACGGTACAGGCGTTGATGACGGCAGATGCTGATCAGTCGATGCGGATTGCCGCGCTGGAGCGTTCACTACGCGACCTGCGCGGCGAGCTTTCATCGATGCGCACGGCGCAGGCAGACGATCCGCACAGCGAACCGCCGCCGCCACACTACTGACCTACGACCCCGACCCACACAAGTTTTGCGACAACGGATCACCCTCATGGCCGATTCCCTGCGCGATCAGCTGCTCAAGAGCGGCATCGTCAAACATGTTCAACAAGACCGGGTCCAACAAGACCGCGTTCGCGAACAGAAGCGCACGCCGCCGCCGGCGCAAGCCGGCAAGCCTGCGAACAAGAATGCGAAGCCCCATCAACCGTCCCACGCAGCACGACCGCCGCGTCGGGATCAAGGCGAGATGGATCTGGCCAAGGCTTATGCAATACGTGCGCAAACCGAAGCCAGCGAACGCAAACGCATCGAACAGGAGGCCGCCGAACAGGCCCGCCTGCGGCGCGAGCGCAAGCTCAAGATCCAGCAGCTGCTCGATGGCAAGGCGCTCAACAAGGCCGAGGCTGATCAGCCGCGCAATTTCGAATACGGCGGTAAGATCCGCCGGGTACATGTCGACGCCGAACAGCTGATCGCGCTCAACGCCGGCGAGCTGGGCGTGGTGCAGCAAGGTGGCCGCTATCTGCTGGTCAGTCGCGAGATTGCCGAACAGGTGCGCGACATCGATTCACATCAGCTCGCATTGCTGGTCGATCCGAATGCCGGCGGCGTGGGAGACGATGGCGTACCCGACGACCTGATGTGGTGAGGCGAGTAGCAAGAACATAGGGACGAGGTTCGAGTAGCGAAGGCGCCAAAACCGGAAGCTCCAGGGCGCCACATTGTTCGAGCTTGCGCCCTCGCTACTCGACCCTCGCCCCTGCTTCTTTAGCTATTCGATTTCGAAGCCGCTCTTTGCCAATGCGGGATGATCCCAGCCACCCTTCGGGCTGAAACGCTCGCCGTAACGCTGGGCCAGTTGTTCCAGTTTCAGCTTGAGCTTGTCGACACCTTCGCTGCGCGCGTACTGGATCGGGCCGCCCCGGAACGGTGCAAAGCCGGTACCGAAGATCACGCCGGCGTCGAGCAGGTCGGCATCATCGACCACGCCGTCAGCGAGACAGGCGATCGCCTCATTGACCATCGGAAGGATCATGCGTTCCTGCAGATCAGGCGGCATCACATAGTGCTGATCGACCTCGGGCTTTATCGGCTTCCCGTCCTGCCACACATAGAGACCCTGGCCATCCTTCTTGCCGCGCTTGCCGGCAGCGAGTTTTTCGTCCAGCCCCGGCGGCACTTGCAGTCCGAGGAAGGGTGCGAGTTCCTTGCCGACCGAGGCGCAGACGTCCAGGCCCACGGTGTCGGCCAGTTCGATCGGACCCATCGGCATGCCGAATTTCTTCGCTTCGCGATCCAGCACCGGGCCCGGCACGCCTTCGCTGTACAGGCGCATGGCTTCGAGCAAGTAGGGCATCAGGATGCGGTTGACCAGGAAACCCGGCGTGCCCTTGACCACCACCGGCAGCTTGCCGATGGCTTTGCAAAACGCCAGTGCGCGCTTCTCGATCGCCGGATCGAGCTGGTCGTGCCGCACGACTTCGACCAGGGGCATCTGCGCCACCGGATTGAAGAAGTGCAGGCCGAGGAAGCGCTGCGGTGCCTTGAGACCCTTGCGCAGTTCGTCCAGCGGAATGCTGGAGGTGTTGCTCGCGAGGATTTCGTCGGCCTGGAATTGCGGCTCGATCGTCTCGTACAACTCGCGCTTGGCTTCGGCATTTTCGAAGATCGCCTCGATCGCCAGATCGGCGTTCGCCACTCCCTTGCCCTCGACGTCGGCACGCAGGCGGCGCGTGACCAGCTCGACTTTCTCCGGGCTCTTGAGCTTTTTTTCGTAAAGCTGTCGGGCGCGGTCCAGTGCCGGCTGGATATATTTCAACTCGCGGTCCTGCAGGGTGACCTCGAAACCCCTGAAAGCTGCCCATGCGGCGATGTCACCGCCCATCACACCCGCGCCAACCACATGCACGTGCTTGATGCCCGACTCGGTGCCGCTGCCCTGGCCCTTCAGTCGCTCCTGCAGGAAGAATACGCGTATCAGATTCTGTGCGGTGGACGTCTTCGCCAGCTTGGCGACCGAGCGTGCCTCCAGTTTCAGCCGTTGCTGGATATTGCCGCCGCCGCGCTGCCACACGTCGATCATGGCGAACGGGGCCGGGTAGTGTTCCTTGCGGACTTTCGCCGCCGTCTGCTTGATCACCATCGGCGCGATGATCTGCCGAGCCAGCCATGTATTGCTGGCCCAGGCCTTCGCGCGTCGCGCAAACGGACGCGGCTCGGGCCGACGCAGCAACAGTCGGGCCTCGGCCAGCAATTCCTCGGGGCGGCTCAGGCGATCGACCACGCCGAGCGCAAGTGCGCGTTTGGCCGACAGCGATCTGCCCGTGAGCATCACCGGCAGCGCATCCATCGCACCAATCAATCGCGGCAGGCGCGCCGTACCACCCCAGCCGGGATGGATCCCCAACATTACCTCGGGCAGGGCGATCTTGGTTTTTTCGTCATCCGCGGCAATGCGCTGGGTGCAGGCCAGGATCAGTTCGGTACCGCCGCCCATGCAGGCGCCGTGCACGGCCGCTACCGTGGGGCAGGGCAGGCGCGCCAGTGCCTCAAAGACGCGCTGGCCATGCTCGATGTTTTCCAGGACGGTGTCGTGCCTGGCGTACTCGACGAAAGCCTTGATGTCGGCACCCACCGCAAAACCAGAAGGTTTGGCCGAATGGATGATGACGCCTGCGGGCTTTTCGATGGCCAGCCGCTCGACGATCAGTTCGAACTCATCCAGCACCGCCCGGGAAATCGCGTTGACGCTGCTGTTGGCACGATCGAGAGTCAGGACGACAACGCCATCGTCGCTCTCGCTGGTCTTCCAGTGATTGAAGCGCAATCCTTCGAACATGGGGGCTGCAGGCGTGGTTGAGGTGGTCTGAACCATACCGTTCTGTTGCCATGATTGCGAGATGTGACGGGTATGCTTGACCGTCAGGTGAAGCAGGTGTGAAATCGAAGTCCGGTCCGAAAAGCCAGACCGGGGCTGATGGGCCCTGGCAGGAGATGGATGGGGCCAGCTGGCTGAGGATGGACAACTCTTGGTGGTTCAATGGACGCTACAACCGGACAAGGCCCGACGAACCATCCAGTCAGGCTTTGCGGGGTTTGGCCACACCGGCAATATCGCCGGCACTGCAGTACGGGAACCCAATGACTTCCGCGATGGCCTCCGCTCCACCACAAGCCGGTACCGAGATTTTCGAGCGCATTCTGGCCGCACCCAGCGGTCTGGTGGTGCTGGACAGCAAGGACGTCCATGAACTGATCAACCAGTTCCGTGTGATTGCCCGACACAGCGGTCAGGCCGTCTATCTGTGGCAGCCCGATACCGGCCTTGGCAGTTTGCGCGACGTGCACGTACGGGTGCCGGATTGTCAGCGGTTGGGCAATGCGCTGCGCTACATGCAGCAGAGCATGCATTTCGGCGTCTATTTGCTGGTGGGGCTGGAATTGCCGTTGTCGGCCATGGATGCCACCTTGCTGCGCCAGCTCGCACGCTCCCCGAAAGACCACCTGAGGCGCGTCGTGCTGATCGACGTTCCGGCGGCACTTACCGAACATCTGGGTGAGCTGGCTACGCATCTGCGCTCTGAGGACAGCCAGCCGCAGCGACTTCGCCTGCGCGACGGTCGCTGGCTGGTTTGAGGGTGGGCACGTTGAAGCGGGATATTTTGAGGCCGGATATTTTGAGGCAAGTGAGCGAATGAACTCCGGCATCCTGGTGATCGCTGCACAGCGCGAATTGCGTCGCAGCCTATTCGATGCGCTCGACCAGGCCGGTTATTCGCATATTCACAGTGCGCGTGACGTGCCGCACGCCGCGATCCTGCTGGAGGGACGTCCGGTACTGCCGCCGCTGCAGCTGATCGTGGTGGTGTTGAGCGCTGACGAGCAGCAGGCACAGAAATGTTGCGAGCAGTTGCGCCGCCTGCCAGGCGGCGCTGAAACGCCGCTGATCGCGGTCTTGGCCGAAGAGGCTTCGCTCAACCCCGCCGATCTGCCGGCAGGTGTCGTCGATTGGCTGAATGCCGCCCAGATCAGCTCGGAATTGGTACCGCGCTGGCGCCGTTCGCAGACCGCCCGCGGCCCGGCCAACGCACCCGTCGTGCCTGCCAGCGGCGGTGTCCATGAAGATTATCGCTACGTCTTCGAGGAAGGCGACGGCGAGTGGCTGATTGCCGATGCCCAGACGGGTCGACTGCTGGAGGTCAGTCCGACGGTGGTCAGACACAGTCGCATGCATGCCAGTCAATGGCATGGATTGCCGTTGTCCCAGGTGCTGCGGTTTGAAGGCGTCACGATCCAGCAGGTACTGGCCGAGGCCGACCGTCGTTGGTATCCGTGCCAGCGAAAGTCGTCGCAGGGTGTCGATACGGGCCAGGCGAGCGTGCGGCGCATACGGCATGCCGGACACGATGCACTCGCACTGATGTTTCGTAGTGACCGGGCCGATCTGCGCGCCGAGGCGGCGTTGTCGTTGCTATCGCGCATTTTTACCTCGGCCAGCGGAGTCGATGCGCAGATCGCCGCGGGCCGGCTGCTGTTTGACGAGTTGGGGCTGGACTACCTCGCCGTCTGGTCGGCGCGCCAGGATGGTGCCGACGCACCGACTCAGATGTTGCAGTTGTGGAATGGCGAAGATCCGGTCTGGCCGCCGGCGTCATTGCAGAGCTCATTGCAGCTGGTGCTTGGCGGCAAGCCTGTGCTGATCCGGGCCGATGCGCGGCAGTTGGCAGCGATTGATCCGCTGCTGCAGCAACTGGGCCTGGCCGGGTTTGCCGGCATACCGCTGTACGACGAACGCCACACGGTATTCGGTGCGATGCTGGTCGGCAGCCGCAAGGGCTTCGGCGAAATGGGCATTATCGAACCGGTGTTGCGCTGTGCCGCCGCCCGTTTTGCGCAAGTACTGGAACTGAGCCGGACCCGCGAGCAGGGGCGCGCCGAAGGGCTGGTCGACGCACTGACCGGGTTGCCCAACCGTCTGTTGTTCAATGATCGGCTGGACACGATCATTCGCGAGGCGACCCGTCATGGCGAGTGTTTTGCCGTGTTGTTCGTCGATCTGGACCGCTTCAAGACGATCAACGACACCCACGGTCACGCCGCTGGCGACCAGGTATTGCGGGTGGTCACGCAACGCCTGTGCAGCAGCATCCGGGCCTCCGATACGGTGGCGCGATACGCCGGTGACGAATTCACCGTGGTACTGCGGCATATCGTCAAGAACGACGATGTGTTGCGGGTTGCCGAAAAGATCGTGCAAGTGATGGAGGCGCCGTTGTACCTCGATGACGGTACCGAATTGCAGGTCACCGCTTCGATGGGCCTGAGCTTCTTTCCCGACGACGCCGGCGATGCGGAAACCCTGCTCAAGCATGCCGACGAGGCGATGTACGCGGCCAAGCATCATGGCCGAAACAACTTCAAGATCTATGAGGTTAGCCCGGAATACGCCCAGCAGCACGGCACGGCGTTGCGTTCCCGCCTGCGCCATGCCGAAGGCAACGGCGAGCTGCGCGTGGTCTATCAGCCGCAGGTCAATACGTCCAGCGAGGACATCGTCGGGATGGAGGCGCTGGTGCGCTGGGAGCACCCGGAACTGGGCATGATCAGCCCGGCGGTGTTCATCCCGCTGGCCGAGGAAACCGGCTTGATCGTCTCCATCGGTGAATGGGTCATGCGCACCGCGTGCCGGCAGGCGCAGGAGTGGGAGCAGCGCTATGGACTGCGCCTGCGGCTTGGCGTCAATTTGTCCGCTGTACAGCTGATGGAGCCGCAACTGCTTGAGACCGTGGCCAGGGTGCTGCACGAAACCGGTCTGGACCCTGCGTTGCTGGAGATGGAAATCACCGAGAGCATCAGCATCAAGGAAGCACCGAACCTGGTGGAGAACCTGCAGGCGTTGCACAAGCTCGGCTGCCATATAGCGATCGACGATTTCGGAACCGGCGCGGCATCGCTCGACTATCTGCGTCGGCTGCCCGCGGATCGGATCAAGATCGACCAGAGCTTCGTGCGCAATATCGGCGTCGATCCCGATGACGAGGCGATCGTGCGAGCGACCATCGAAATGGCCCATCGTCTGAAGCGCGCCGTGGTGGCCGAGGGTGTGGAGATCGAACAGCACCTGCAGTTCCTGCGTGCCCATGGTTGCGACGAATTGCAGGGGTATTTGTTCTGCCGCCCGCTGCAGCCAATCAGTTTCGACAAACTGCTGGCCGAGCGGCAACGCCTGCTGGATGTGCGCACCGCCGAGCCGGCTTGAGCCGGGGGCGGTCGGCCCCATAACGGGCGGATGGCCTACAGGCAGGCTGGGGAGGCATCATTCCCGGCATGACAACCCGCCAACAGGCTGTGCGTTATGGTGATGGCAGCACCTCACGCACGCTGAACTTGAGCGCTCGGCTGCGGTCTGAGCGGGGCGTTCAGTTCTAACCAAGTTCCCGCAGCGGATGACGGCATTGACGATGGATACGGCCCGGATGGGCGAAAACGAACTGGATCGCGCGCTGGTCGAGCGTGTCCAGGGTGGGGACAAACGGGCTTTCGACCTGCTTGTGCTTAAATACCAGCACAAGGTGATCGGGCTCGTTTCGCGCTATGTGAGAAGCCATGCCGAGTGCGAGGACATCGCGCAGGAGTCGTTCATCCGTGCGTGGCGGGCGATTGGCTCGTTTCGCGGCGACAGTGCGTTTTACACCTGGCTCTACAAGATCGCGGTAAATACCGCCAAAAACCATCTGGTGGCGATGGGCCGGCGCCCGCCGACCGACGACATCGATGCCGAAGATGCCGTCTTCATGGTCGGTGCCGAGCGTATGCACGACAGCGCAACGCCTGAGCGTGAAATGATGCGCCAGGAAATTGAACAATCCGTATTTTCCACTGTCCAAGCCCTGCCCGAGGAGCTGCGGACCGCCATCACGCTACGTGAAGTGGACGGTCTCAGTTACGATGAAATCGCCGAAGCGATGGGCTGTCCGATCGGTACGGTGCGTTCACGTATCTTCCGGGCACGCGAGGCAATCGATGAGAAACTGCGGCCTCTGTTGTCGGACCGCGAGGACCATGCATGAATCAGGCAGACATGAATCAAGCAAACGTAGACCAGTCCATTCGGGAAAACCTTTCAGCCGGCATTGACGGTGAATTGTCGAACGAAGAGCTGCGCTTTCTGTTGCGTCGGCTCGATCACGACGTCTCGCTGCAACAGGCTTGGGCGCATTACCACATCGCCCGGGACGGTTTGCGCCGACAACTGCCGTTGATGGCATCGCCAGGATTTGCTGCAAGGGTGATGGTGGCGATCGAGCAGGAATCGATGCCGGCAACCACCAGCGACAGCAGCGGCAGGCGCCGTGGCAGCCCCTGGTTGCGCTGGTCCGCCGGCGGCGCAATTGCCGCGAGCGTGGCCGCGGCCGCCCTGATGATCGGTCAGCCCACCAACGACGCCGAGCTTCATGCCGGACAGAACACGCCACGTACCGCCAATGCGATTGCCAGGACTGCTCCTGAGAGCAAGCCGGCCATCCCCGCGGTGGTGCCGCCGTGGCTGAGTGGCGATTCTGCCGGATTGCTCAGTCAACAGGCGTCCGCCACGCTGGGTGCCCCGCTGGACGAGAATCAACCGATCTATGCGCGTCGCCAGTTTGCCGACCCGTCGCTGCATCGGTATCGGACGCTCAGCAACAACGACGGCAGCTATCTCCTGCTGCTTGATCCGTCGCCGAAAGTTGCTCCGGCTACGTCGCGTCGGGCCGTTGCTCAATAAGACGAGACCGAGTGCGCTTGCTTGCGGTTCGCCTTGCCCTGTCTGTTTCCTGCCTAGCGGCCCGTCATGCGGGCCGTTGGACAGATTGCGTTCCCGCGCTTGCGGAACCTGAGTTGTGTGCCTGAAGTTTTCAAGCTGAAGTCAACCAAGGAGGAGTCATGAGTCATTCCATCTTGCGCACCTTGGCGTACTGCGCATGGGTGAGTGTTGCTGCCGTCAGCGTGACGCATGCGCAGACTGCACCCGCCGCGGCCACGCTGCCGGACTTTACCGGCATCGTTGAGAAAAACGCGCCCGCGGTGGTGCATGTCGAAGCAAAATACGCTGGCAAGACCCGGCAAGCCCAGTCGTCCGGTACGCCCGGCCAGGGTATGCCGGACGATCCGCAGGCCGAAATCCTGCGGCGCTTCTTCGGCATGCCGATGATGCCCTCGCCGGAAGAACAGAAACACACCTCGCTCGGCTCGGGTTTCATCATTTCCGGTGACGGCTACATCCTCACCAACAATCATGTTGTCGATGGTGCCGATGAGGTCACGGTGCGCCTGCAGGATCGGCGCACGCTGACCGCCAAGGTGGTCGGTACCGACCCGAAATACGACATCGCGCTGCTCAAGGTAAAAGACGGCGGCAACCTGCCGGCCGTGAGCATCGGTGATTCGCGCAGCCTGAAGCCTGGCCAGTGGGTGTTGGCGATCGGTTCGCCGTTCGGTTTCGACTACACCGTGACCCAGGGCATCGTGAGTGCCGTCGGACGCAATCTGGGACAGCAGGATCAGCCGTATACCTCGTTCATCCAGACCGACGTACCGATCAATCGCGGCAATTCCGGTGGTCCGTTGTTCAACCTGCAGGGCCAGGTGGTGGGGATCAATTCGCAGATCTACTCCAATACCGGCAACTACATGGGCGTCTCGTTCTCGATCCCGATTGACGTGGCGATGAACGCGATCCAGCAGCTCAAGACCAAGGGTTATGTGTCGCGCGGAGTGCTGGGTGTCGAGGTGCAACCGGTCAGCGACGACATGGCCAAGGCATTCAAGCTCAACAGCGCGACGGGTGCCGCGGTGGTTTCCGTCACGGCGGGCAGCGGTGCGGAAAAGGCTGGTATCCAGGCTGGGGACATTATTCTTTCCTACGATGGAAAGCCGCTGATGCAGGCGGGGGATCTTCCGCCGCTGGTTGGCATGACCAAGCCAGGCACGAAGGTGCCGGTGCAGATTCTGCGCGGCGGGGCAAAACAGACCATCGAAGTGGCGATTGCCGAGATGCCACGTGACGCACAGGCAGTGGACGGTTCCGGCCAGTCCACGCCCGCCGCGCAAAGCAGCGTGAACGCGCTGGGGCTGACCGTGCAGGCAATCGATGCCGACACCAGCAAGCAATTGGGGCTCAAACCCGGTCTGGGTGTGGCCATCAGCAGTGTTACCGGCGAAGTCGCTGCGCAGGCCGGACTGCAGCAGGGCGATGTCATCCTGATGCTCAATCAGCAAAAGATCGCCAGCGTGGCTGCATTCCGTGATGCCCTCAGGGACGTCAAGCCCGGCAGTACCGTGCTGTTGCTGGTGCGGCGAGGCAGTCAGAGCAGTTTTCTCGCATTGACGGTACCAGCGGCCCGTTGACCGATCCGGCCTTGCGATCAAGCCGCGTGCAACACGGCTTTATGGGCAGGGTCCGCCATGGGCGGACCCTGCCAGCCGCCGATCTGTCAGGAGTGGCGACGGGCGGGGTAGCGGCAGCGGGATCCATGCGATAATACCGGGTTAGCGTCGCCATTCCGGTGATGCGCTGCCTGTGTTTGATGCATGGCGGCCAACCCAAGCCTGACAGGCCGCCAGCGCTCCATGGAATTGATCCGCAACTTCTCCATCATTGCCCATATCGATCACGGCAAATCCACGCTGGCAGATCGCATTATCCAGATCTGCGGCGGGCTGACTTCCCGCGAAATGGAAGCGCAAGTGCTGGACAACAATCCGATCGAGCGTGAACGTGGCATCACGATCAAGGCGCAGTCCGTGTCGCTGCCGTATACCGCGCGCGACGGCAAGACCTATCAGCTGAATTTCATCGATACCCCGGGCCATGTGGACTTCTCCTATGAAGTCAGCCGCTCGCTGGCCGCCTGCGAGGGTGCGTTGCTGGTGGTGGATGCGGCGCAGGGCGTCGAGGCGCAGTCGGTCGCGAACTGCTACACCGCGGTGGAGCAAGGACTGGAAGTGGTCCCGGTGCTGAACAAGATCGACCTGCCGACCGCCGACATCGAAAAAGTAAAGCTTGAGATCGAGGCGGTGATCGGCATCGACGCCACGGACGCCGTCGCGATCAGCGCCAAGACCGGGTTGAACGTGATCGAGGTGCTGGAGGCGATCATCGCCCGCATTCCGCCGCCGAAGCCGCGCGATACCGACCGGCTGCAGGCGCTGATCATCGACTCGTGGTTCGACAACTATCTCGGCGTGGTCTCGCTGGTGCGTGTCATGCAAGGCGAGATCAAGCCCGGCGACAAGCTGTTGGTGATGTCGACCGGCCGCACGCACGAAGTGGGCGACGTCGGTGTGTTCACACCCAAGCGCAAGAAGCTGGACAAACTCGGCGCCGGCGAAGTGGGCTGGATCAACGCGTCGATCAAGGACGTCCACGGCGCCCCGGTCGGCGACACGCTGACCCATGCCGGCAAGCCAGCCGACAAGGCGCTGCCGGGCTTCCAGCATATGCAACCGCGCGTGTTCGCCGGCTTGTTCCCGGTTTCCTCGGACGACTATCCGGCAATGCGCGAAGCGCTGGACAAGTTGCGCCTGAACGACGCCGCGCTGTTCTTCGAGCCGGAGTCATCGGAAGCGATGGGCTTCGGCTTCCGCTGCGGCTTCCTCGGCATGCTGCACATGGAGATCGTGCAGGAACGGCTGGAGCGCGAATACGATCTCAACCTGATCACCACTGCGCCGACCGTCGTCTACGAGATCCTGAAGACCGATGGTTCGACCATGCTGCTGGACAACCCGGCCAAGCTGCCGTCGTCGCCGCAGGTGCAGGAGATCCGCGAGCCGATCATCGTCGCCAACATCCTCACGCCGCCGGACTACATCGGCAATGTGATCACCCTTTGCGAAGAGAAGCGCGGCGTGCAGCGTTCGATCCAGTACCTGGCGACCCAGGTCCAGATCAGCTACGAGATGCCGCTGGCCGAAGTGGTGATGGATTTCTTCGACCGGCTCAAATCCGTCTCGCGCGGTTACGCTTCGATGGACTACCACTTCGATCGCTTCGAGGCGGGTCCGTTTGTGCGTACCGATGTGCTGATCAACGGGGATCGTGTGGACGCGCTCAGCCTGATCATGCATCGCAGCCATGCCGATCGTCGCGGCCGCGAGCTGGTCGAGCGCATGAAGGACCTGATTCCGCGTCAGCAGTTCGACGTGGCGATCCAGGCCGCTGTGGGTGCACAGATCATCGCGCGCTCCACCGTGAAAGCCCTGCGCAAGAATGTTCTGGCCAAGTGCTATGGCGGCGATATCAGCCGCAAGAAAAAGTTGCTGGAAAAACAGAAAGAAGGCAAGAAGCGCATGAAGCAGGTCGGCCGGGTGGAGATTCCGCAGGAAGCCTTCCTCGCCGTACTGAAAGTAGACAAGTAAAAGCGCGATCAATGATGATCCGCCAGGCATTCTGGAGTTAAGGCATGGAATTCGACTTTTCGGCGATTCTGCTCGGCCTCACCGTACTGTTCGGTGTGGTCTGGGGTCTGGACCGTCTGTTGCTCTACAAGAAGCGCAAGGCACGCCTCGATGCGGCCAACGCCGAGTACCACGATCCGGCGCCGGTGGATTGGGCCCGTTCGTTGTTTCCGGTGGTGCTGGTGGTCTTGCTGCTGCGTTCGTTCATTGGCGAGCCGTTCCGGATTCCCTCCGGCTCGATGATGCCGACGCTGGACGTGGGTGATTTCATCCTGGTCAACAAGTTTGCCTATGGCCTGCGCATGCCCGCGTTCAACACCAAGTTCCTCGACCTGGGCGAACCCAAGCGCGGCGACGTGGTGGTGTTCCGTTTTCCGGGATACCTGTGCGAGGACGCTGGTGTGCTGGTGCGCAGCGGCGACATGAGCTGCAGCGATCCGCATGCGCCGGTGCCGCAGCAAAACTGGATCAAGCGGGTGATCGGCCTGCCAGGTGATACCGTCGAAGTGCATGGTGCCGATCTGCTGGTCAACGGCCAGCCCGTGACCGCCGACGAAGTGGGCCCGTATGTCGGCAACCCGCAGCGCGGCGTGGATCGGATCATGCTGGACATGGGCGCCACGGTCTGGAACGAGCATCTGCTGCGCCAGGACGGTAGCCCGGTCAATCACACGATCGCGCAGATGCCGGCCTACACCACGCCCAACTCCATTCCGAACGACAAGGTACCTTCGAAGGTGCCGGCGGGCTGCTATCTGGTGATGGGTGACAACCGCAACGACAGTCTCGACAGTCGCTGGTGGGGCTGCATGCCAGAGCAGAATCTGGCCGGCAAGGCATTCCTGATCTGGATGAGCTGGAAGGGCTGGGGCACCGGCGGCGTGGATTTCTCGCGCATCGGTAACGTCATTCACTAATTGGAAGCGTGACGGGATCGAATCGACTCCCGTACACGGGGCCGCCAACAATGCGAGAATCCCCTTGCGCCTCCTTGGCGCAGGGGATCAATGACGAGCCAGATCGACGACAGGTTCGATCGACGAAGGGTTTGGCGCACTCAACCACAGAAAGGCACGCCACACAGGCGGCATAGCGAGGGGACTATGAAATCGAAGCAGTCGGGCATCACTCTGATCGGGTTTCTGTTCTTGATGGCCATCGTGGGCTTTTTCGCCTTCATGGCGATGAAGCTGTTGCCGTCGTATTCCGAATTCATGGGTGTGTCCAAGGCGATGAACCAGATCGCCACCGAAGGCACCAATGGCAAGACGCTGGACGAGATTCGCCGTGAGCTGTTTTTCAAGATGAATTTCCAGTACGTCGACGATGCCACCATCAAGCCCGCGGACATCACCATTCAGCGTGACGCCGGCGGTGCCAGCCAGTTGAATGTCAGCTACGACAAGACCATTCCGTTCATGTACAACATCGATTTCCTGCTGCACTTCGACAAGAGCGTCGCGTTGCAGGGCAATCTGGGCCAGTAACTTTTGAAACTGACTTACCGTTTCCGCGACCCGGCGCTGGCGCAGCTGGCACTGACTCATCGCAGCATCGGCAAACCGAACAACGAACGGCTGGAATTTCTCGGCGACGCCTTGCTCGGCGCGATCATCGCCGAAATGTTGTACGAGGTTCACCCCAAGGCCAGCGAAGGCGAGCTGTCGCGGCTGCGTGCCCAATTGGTCAACGGTCAGGCACTGGCGCTGGTAGCGCGCGAACTTGAATTGGGCGACGAGCTGAAACTCGGGCCCGGCGAATTGAAAACCGGCGGCTTCCGGCGTGATTCGATTCTGGCCGACGCTTTCGAGGCACTGGTAGCGGCGGTATATCTGGATGCCGGTTTCGAGGCCTGCCGCGAGGTCGTGCGCGGGCTGTTTGGAGAACGTATCGCAGCGCTGCGACGATCGTCCAAGGATGCCAAGACGCGCCTGCAGGAATGGCTGCAGGCCGGTGGCTGGCCGTTGCCGCAATACGAATTGATCGCCAGTCATGGCGAAGATCACGCCAAGACGTTCGACGTCAGCTGCGCGATCAGCGAACCGTTGCCGGTTCAGGCCGAGGCCCGCGGTGTCAGCCGCCGCGCCGCGGAACAGGACGCGGCCGAAATCGTGCTGAACCAGCTGCTGGAACAGCACAGCAAGTCCTGATTACCCCGGTTTCCCGCCACTTTGGGCCAGCGCGCGTCCGTCTTGCGCGGCCAGCGTGCCTCCCGCGAGGCCGCCAATGGCGCGAACCGCCGTGGAATCCATGCCGGCTCCGATGAGGCACCCCATCGGCGAAGCACTACACTACCCATCGTCCGCTTACCGAGCACATCACGTCATGAACCACGAACTGGAACCCGCCGCCGACGGCACCGGCGGCTTGCCGCATGAGAATTTTCGCTGCGGCTATGTCGCCCTGGCCGGGCGCCCCAACGTGGGCAAGTCCACCCTTCTGAATGCCTTGATCGGTTTTCGGCTGTCGATCGTCAGCCCACGGCCGCAAACCACCCGCCATCGCATCCTCGGCATCGCCACCAGCGAAGCCGGGCAGATCATGTACGTCGATACGCCTGGATTGCATCGTGGCGCCAAGCGGGCGATGAACCGCAGCTTGAACCGTGCGGCGCGTTCTGCGATCAGCGATGTCGATCTGGTCGTGCAGGTGATCGAGGCCGGCCGCTGGACTGATGAGGACGAGGCGCTGTACGGCGCACTGGTCGAGCAGTCGACGCCGCGCCTGTTGGTGATCAACAAGGTCGACCTCAGCAAGGACAAGACGGTGATGCTGCCGTTCGTCACCGAGCTGGTGGCCAAGCACACCTATGACGAAATCCATTACGTCAGCGCGCTTAAGCAGCAGGGCCTGAAAGAGCTCGAGCAGGCCATCCTGAAGCGTTTGCCGGTACAGCCGCCGGTGCATGGCGAAGACGAAATCACCGATCGCAGCGAGCGTTTCCTTGCCGCCGAGATGGTGCGTGAGCAGCTGATGCTGCGGCTCGATCAGGAGCTCCCGTACGCGACCACGGTGGAAATCGAGCAGTTCAGCGATCGTCCCGATGGCATTGCGGAAATCCACGCGATCATCTGGGTCGAGCGCGACGGTCAGAAGGCCATCGTGATCGGCCACGGCGGCGCCCAGCTCAAGTCGATCGGCATGAGCGCACGGCGCAACATGGAGCGCATGTTCGAGCGCAAGGTCTTCCTCAAGCTGTGGGTGAAGGTGCGCGAAGGCTGGGTCGACGATGAGAACATGCTGAAGAAATTCGGCTATACGGATTAAAGCGGGGGACGGGTCCCTCGTCCCTCGCTTCAGGCTTCCCCATGCGCCTCGAACAGCAACCCGCCTACGTCCTGCATGCGCGGCCTTATCGCGAGACGTCGCTGCTGCTGGAATGCCTGACTCGCGAACATGGCCGGCTCGGTGTGGTGGCACGAGGTGTCCGCGGTGAGCGGGCGCGCTTGCGACGCGCGCAGCTCGAACCGTTGCAGCCGCTGGCGCTGGACCTGCTGCTGCGTGGCGAGATGGCCACGCTGACCGGCGTGGAGATTGTCGGTGCGCCGTTCCGCTTGAGCGGCGACGCCGGTCTGGCCGGGCTCTATCTCAACGAGCTCGTGGTCCGGCTGACCGAACGACAGGATCCGTTCCCGGTCGTGTTCGACGCGTATGCGCAAACCCTTGCACGACTTGCCGCCGATGAGCCGCTGGCATGGAGCCTGCGCCGCTTCGAACGCGATTTGCTGCAGGCGATCGGTTACGGCCTGCAACTGCAGTACGACGCCGAGACCGGTGAACCGCTGATGCCGGATGCGCACTATCGCTATGTGGTGGAGCAGGGTGCAGTGCGCAGCTCTGGCGACAGTCCACACACCCTGCGCGGCAGCGACCTGTTGGCGCTCGAGCAGGATCGGACGCCCGACGCCAGCGGCCTGAAAGTGCTGCGCGACATGATGCGTGAGGTCATCCGCTTCCATCTGGGCGGCAACGAGTTGCGCGCCTGGCGCGTATTGTCGATGGCGGTTTCGCGCCGCTAGGCATCCAGCGCCTGCAAGGTCGCCTGCAGCGCCTTGTGAAAACGTGCCAGGGATGCCGGTGTCGCGCTGCGTAGCGACAATTCCCGCTGAAGTTGCGCGGCCTGGGAGGATAGCTCAGCAGCCCCGCAGAAACCGCAGGATGAGCGAAGGCGATGCAGTCGATCGCTGAAGCGCGTGCTATCGCGACTGAGCTGATCGAGTTCCCGGTCAAGCAGGGTCAGCTCCTCGCGCAATAGCAGTCGCAGCGCGCGCATGGTGTTCACCTCACCGGTGGCGATCATGGCGGCCCGGTCATCAAGCACGGGCAAATCGTGCTGGCCCGGTTGCACCAGTGCGAGCAGTCGCTGCAAGTTGGCCAGTCCGCAGGGCTTGATCAGTATCTCGCTGAAGCCGGCGTCGAGCAGCGAGCGCCGATCGCTCGACTCCAGCCAGGCGGTGGTAGCCACGGCCAGGCTTTCTGCGGAGCGGGCCTGCGCATCGTTGCGCAACTCGGTGAGGATCTGCAGCGCGCCAGCGCCCGGCATGCGGCAGTCCAGCAGCAGCAGGTCGAAGGTCTCGGTGCGAGCGCGCTCAAGCGCTGCCAGGCCGTTCGCAAAGATCTCCACCGTTGCGCCCAGCGAGCGCAGCCCGTCGCCAAAGAAAAGACAGCTGCTGGGGTCGTCGTCCGCCACCAGGACCAAAGCGGGTTGGAGGGTCACGGAGTTGAAATTCGACGCTTCTATTGGGCTGCGCATGACGAAATCCTTGTCGTTCAGCTGGATTTGGCAGAATGGCGCGACATGCGTCTCACATCAAGCCACCTTTTGCTGTGTTGCTGCCTCCTGCTGGGGGCCGGCTGGGCGATGCCTGCACGCGCGGATGTGCTGTTCACGGCCAAGTCGATCAGCGTCCATGGGGTCAGGCTGCAGGCGGTGACCGCCAGGATCAGCGAAGACCCCGGCGGTGGGTTGCATCTGCAACTGCGGGCTACCCAGGCGGATGTCGCAGCGATGGGCTGGCGACGGCTGGGGCTGACACTCGATGGCGCCCTGCAAAACGAGCGCACTGGTTGGGTTTTCGACGGTGTCGCGCGCGTGGCGGGTGCGCCGGGCGGCGCGCTCAGCAATGCCCATGTGAGCATGCTGGTGAGCGAGCTGGCGAATACCTTGCAGGTGGATATCCAGCAGGGCAAGGCGCAGGCCAGCGTTGCATCACCGCTGGATCAGCCCAGTCATGCGCAGATCAATCTGAAGAATCTTCCGGCCGGCTGGTTGCAGGGGTTGCTCAGCACGGTTTGGTCGGGGCGTGCCACCAATGGCCAGGTGGATGCCGTGCTGGCGCTGGACCTTCGCGACACGGGTTTGCAGTCGACCGGCCAGTTCACGCTCACTGGCGTGGGCTTTGATACCCCGACCGGCACGCTGGCCGGACAAGGCATGAACGGCAATGGCCGGTTCAGCCTCGATACTACCGATGGACCGGCCGAGATCGACCTGGACGCCAGCCTGCACGGTGGCGAACTGCTGTTGGGGCCGCTCTACGCCAAACTGCCGGATCACGTCGTCCAGTTGGGGCTGCATGCCAACGCGCAGCATGGTGCGTTCGAGCTGAGCCGGCTGCATGTCAATGACGCCGATGCGCTGCAGCTGGATGGCGCGCTCGCGTTCGATGCCAAGGGTGAGCTTAACAAGCTGAAGCTGGACCACCTGCAGGCCGATTTCCCCGCTGCCTACCTGCGCTACGGCCAGGCTTGGCTGAACACCCTGGGCTTGCGCAACATGAGCATCGGCGGCCAGTTGAGTGGCAGCCTGGATCTGCGCGCCGATGGCATGCACAGTTTTGCGTTCAATACGGCCGGTCTGGATCTGGCCGATGCCGATGGCCGGGTGGCCGTCAGCGGTTTGCGCGGTGGGCTGGATTGGTCGGCGCAGGATGATCGTCCCGCCACCAGGCTCGGTTGGCGCAGCCTGCAGTTCTACCGGATACCCAACGGCGCCGCACAGTCGGACTGGCAGAGCCATGCCGGCACGCTCAGCCTGCAACGGCCGCTGGAGGTGCCGGTGTTCAAGGGGCAGCTGCGGGTGGGCGAGCTGGATTGGCGCCCGGCGGCGGCAAAGGGCCAGCGCCTGGCCACGTCACTGGTGCTGACCGGGGTCGATATGGCCGCCTTCAGTCATGCCATGGGTTGGCCGGCATTCCCCGGCACGCTCGGTGGCGCGATCCCGTCATTGCGCTGGGTCGACGATCGCTTCGAACTGCAGGGTGGCTTGTCAGTCAGTCTGTTCAACGGCTTTGTCGATATCACCCGGCTTTCGCTGCAGCAGCCGTTCGGGGCCAGCCCGGTATTGAGCGGCGACATCCTTCTGCAGCAACTAGACCTAGCGGCGATTACCAGCGTCTTCGATTTCGGCAGCATGACCGGACGGCTGGATGGCTCGATCGAAGGCTTGCGGCTGGTCAACTGGAGTCCGGTGGCGTTCAAGGCGAGCCTGCTGGCCGGTGGCGGTGGCCGGATCAGCCAGCGCGCGGTTAACAATCTCACCACCCTTGGTGGCGGCGGGATAGCCTCCGGCCTGCAGGGCGTGGTGCTCAAATTGTTCAAGACGTTCGGTTACAAGCGCATCGGTCTGGATTGCACATTGCGCGGCACGGTCTGTCAGATGAGCGGACTGGAAACGGGCGACGACGGCTACACTATCGTCGAAGGCAGCGGCCTGCCGCGCTTGCGGGTGATCGGCCATCAGTCCCAGGTCGACTGGCCGACCCTGGTCCGTCGCGTGCGTGCTGCCATCGACGGGACAGCGCCTGAAATCCGTTGATCGATCGTGCCGTTGCTGGCGCACAGTTTCGTTCCATACGAAGGTTCTCAGCTCGGACATCGGAGTCCATCATGCGCAAGCTTGTTCTTATAACCTTGACCACGCTCGCCGTGCTGCTGGTCGGCTGCGTCACGATCAACGTGTATTTTCCCGAGGCGGCGGCGGAGAAGGCGGCTGATCAATTCATCGGGAATGTGCTTGGCGATACCGGGCAACCCGTGCCACCGGCGCCACCAGCGCCGAAGGATCAGAAGAACCCACCTTCGAACGCGGGTCAGCATCCCTCCGCGATGCTGCTCGATCTGCTGATTCCAGCGGCCTATGCCGCCGATACCCCGAACATCCGCATCCAGACCAGCGCCACGGAAGCGATTCGCGGACGCATGCAACAGCGTTTCCAGGGTGCGCTGGGTGCCTTGCTCGATAGCGGTGCGGTCGGTTTCACCAGTGATGGCATGGTGGCGATGCGTGACGCGACCAAGGTGCCACTGGATCAGCGTGCGCAGGCCAATGCCACGGTGGCTGATGAAAATCGCGATCGCACCGCGCTGTACAACGAGATAGCCAACGCCAACAGCCACCCGGAGTGGGCGTCGCAGATTCGCGCCACGTTCGCCAAGGGCTGGATCGAGAAGGCGAAGGCCGGTTGGTACTACCAGAATCCTGCCGGTAGCTGGGTACGCAAGTAGGCCGTGGCGGGACCGGCAGCGCATTCCGGATAGCGGGGAGCGGCGCCGTCGCTGGGCGCCGTCCGGGCCGATCTGTGATAATCGGCGGCCAGCCAGCGCGGCCCTATCTGTTTACCTCCCATGTCACGATCCAACTCCGTTCCGTCGGCGACCTTCGAAGCCGTCATCACCGATCTCAGTCATGACGGTCGTGGCGTAGCCCGTGTCGACGGCAAGGCGGTCTTTGTCAGCGGCGCGCTACTGGGCGAGCAGGCGGTGTTGCGTCTGCGCAAGCGTCATCGCCACTTCGACGAAGCCGAGGTTGTCGAGCTGATCACCCGTTCGCCGCATCGGGTGGAACCGCGTTGCCGACACTTCGGCCAGTGCAGTGGTTGCTCGTTGCAGCACCTGGACGCCGAGTCGCAGATTGCCACCAAGCAGCGCGTGCTGGCGGAGAATTTCGAGCGCATCGGCAAGGTGACGCCGCAGGCGTGGCTGCCGCCGTTGACCGGTGAACCCTGGGGCTATCGGCGCAAGGGGCGATTGTCGGTCCGCAACGTGGCGAAGAAGGGTCGCGTGCTGGTGGGCTTCCGCGAAGAGGAAAACCCGCGCTTCGTGGCTGACATCCAGCAGTGCGAAGTGATGCATCCGGCGCTGGGACCGAAGATCGGTTTGCTCGCCGACCTGCTCAACGGCATGGACGCGGCCAGCGACATTCCGCAAATTGAATTCGCTGCCGGCGACGACATCATGGCGTTGGTGTTCCGGCATATGCAGCCGCTGAGCGAGCGCGACCTGGCCGCGCTGACCGCGTTCGGCCAGCAGCATGAACTGGCGATCTATCTGCAGCCGGGTGGCAACAGCAGCGTGCATCCGCTGTGGCCGGAACATCCGCGACTGGCGTTTCGCATAGCCAGCGGTGACGCCCGCGTCGAAGACGTCGAGCTGGAATTCCAGCCGCTCGACTTCGTCCAGGTCAATGCCGACATGAACCAGCGCATGATGGCCCGCACGCTGGAATTACTGGATCCACAACCGACCGATCGCGTACTCGACCTGTTCTGCGGCCTCGGCAATTTCACCTTGCCGATCGCCCGCCGTGTCGCCGAAGTCGTCGGTGTGGAAGGTGAGCACGGGCTGGTCGAACGTGCGGCGCAGAACGCCGCGCGCAACGGCATCGGGAACGCTCGCTTCCATGTGGCCAACCTGTTCGAGGATCAGCGCGCTGCCGATTGGGCGCGTCAGCCGTGGGACAAAGTTCTGCTCGATCCACCGCGTGCCGGTGCCGACAAGGTGCTGGAATACCTGCCGCACAAGCAGACCCGCCGCATCGTCTATGTGTCATGTCATCCTGCTTCACTGGCACGCGATGCCGGCATCCTGGTCAACCAGCATGGGTTCAAACTGACATCCGCTGGTGTGATGGACATGTTTCCGCACACCGCGCACGTGGAGTCCATCGCGCTGTTTGAAAGGTGAGGCCTGTGGGTATCGAGATCGAACGAAAATTCCTGGTGTGCGGTGACGGCTGGCGCGATGCTGTAGAGCACAGCGAGCACATCGCCCAGGGCTATCTGGTCGGTGCGCAGGCATTGCGTGATGGCACAGCACGGGCGTCGGTGCGGGCACGTCTGGCTGGTGAGCAGGCGTGGTTGAACATCAAGGCGGCCCGACTCGGCATCGAGCGGGCCGAGTTCGAATATGCGATACCGGTATCCGATGCCAGGACCTTGCTGGACACCTTGTGCGATGGCGTACTGGAAAAAGTCCGCCATCATGTCCGTGTCGACGACGTGCTGTTCGAGGTCGACGAGTTTCTCGGCGACAACAGCGGCTTGATCGTTGTCGAGGTCGAACTGCCGGCGGTCGACGCCCCGTTTCCAAGACCGTCCTGGCTGGGACGCGAAGTGAGTGCCTTGCTGCGTTACTACAACGTCAACCTGATCGCCCACCCGTACCGGCAGTGGTCGCCGGCCGAACGCGCCGCCGAGGATGCCGCATGCTGATGATCGGCGTGGCCGGGCTGCAACTGGCCGAACACGAACAGCGTTGGCTCACCGCACCGGGCGTGGCCGGCGTGCTGCTGTTCTCGCGCAACTACCAGTCGCGCGAGCAGCTGATCGCGTTGTGCGAATCGATCCGCGACGTCGGCGGTGACGAGTTGCTGATCGCTGTCGATCAGGAAGGCGGCCCGGTGCAGCGTTTTCGTGATGGCTTTACCCGGCTTCCGGCGCTGGCGGCGATCGGCGCCGTCTACGACCGCGATCCTGGTGAAGCCGTGCGACTGGCCGAGGAACATGCCTGGGTGATGGCCAGCGAACTGCGCGCCAGCGGCGTCGATTTCAGTTTTGCGCCAGTCGTGGATCTGGCCCGCGGCAATGCGGCGATCGGCCTGCGTGCGTTCCATGCCGACCCGGCCGTGACCGCCGAGCTGGCGCAGGCTTACGTGCGTGGCATGCACCTGGGCGGCATGGCGGCGGTGCTCAAGCACTTCCCGGGACATGGTTCGGTCGCCGTCGACACACACAAGGCGCCGGCGATCGATCCGCGCAGCCTGGACGAGATCCGTCGCGATGACCTGTTGCCGTTTGCCGAATGCATCGATGCGCGGGTCGAGGCGGTAATGATGGCGCACGTGATCTATCCGGCGGTGGATACTCATCCAGCCGGCTATTCGAAGCGCTGGATCGAGCAGATCCTTCGCGGCGAGCTGGGTTTCGCTGGCGCGGTGATCAGCGACGACATCAGCATGGCTGCGGCGGGTGCGGCTGGCAGTGTCGGTGCTCGCGTGCAGGCGCATCTGGACGCTGGCTGCGATATGGTGCTGGCCTGTTTTCCCGAGGTGGTGGACGAGGCAATCGCGGCTATCCAGGGTGACTCGACAGCGATGCCGCCACAACTTGCTGCCTTACGTGGTGTGCTCGGCGCAAGCTGGGCCAGCCTCATCGACAATCCGCAGCGCGATCGCTTCGTCGCACGGGTCACAGCGTTGAATACACACCAGGAATCGGCATGAATACCCCGACACCTTCACTTGTCGATGCATTGGCGAACGCCGACTTGCTGCATGAGCGCAGCGCCTTGGACGCCGTGATCGCCGACATGGGTCGACGGATCGATATCGCGCTGGATGGCGAGCGCGCAGTGTTCCTTACCGTGATGAATGGCGCGCTGATCTTTGCCGGCCAGCTGGCACTGTCGATTCACACCGATCTGGAATTCGACTACGTACATGCGACGCGCTATCGCGGCGCTACTTCTGGTAGCGATATGCACTGGCTGCGCGAGCCGGCGGTGTCGCTGGTCGATCGCGTGGTGCTGCTGGTGGATGACATCCTCGACGAAGGCCACACGCTGAAAGCCGTGCGCGATGACTGTTACAAGCGTGGCGCGCGGCGCGTACTGATCGCCAGCCTGTGCACCAAGCGCCACGATCGTCTGGCCGAAGGCATCACGTCGGATTTCAACGGCGTCGAATTGCCGGATCGCTACGTGTTTGGTTTCGGCATGGACTATCACGAGCAAGGTCGCAACCTGCCGGGCATCTATGCGCTGCGGGAAAATTGAACAGGCTCCAAGGAATCAGCATGAGCACGATTGATCTGGCGGTGATTGGCGGCAGTGGCCTGTACAACTTTCCGGGGCTGGAAGACTCCACCCGGCATGCCGTCGATACGCCTTACGGCGCTGCCTCGGGCGACGTGGTGATCGGTGACTTCGCCGGCAAGCGCATCGCCTTTCTGGCACGCCACGGCGAGAGCCACACATTGCCGCCGCATCGGGTCAACTACCGCGCAAACCTGTGGGCACTGCACAGCCTCGGTGCGCGTAAGGTGATCGGCGTAAACGCGGTGGGTGGCATCCGCGGCGACATGGGACCGCGGGTGATCGTGGTGCCGGACCAGTTGATCGACTACACCCACGGCCGCTACACCAGCTACTGCGACGTCGAGGGTGCGCAGGTGAATCACATCGATTTCAGTGAGCCCTACACCGGTTCGCTGCGCCAGCAGTTGCTGACGGCGGCGCGCAAGGCCGACATTGCGGTGATCGATGGCGGTTGCTACGGCGCCACCCAGGGACCACGCCTGGAAACCCGCGCCGAGATTGCCCGCATGAAACGCGACGGCTGCGACCTGGTCGGCATGACCGGCATGCCCGAGGCCGCGCTGGCGCGCGAGCTGGCGCTGGAGTACGCCTGCCTGGCGCTGGTCGCGAATTTCGCGGCTGGCTGTGGCGATGAAGCGGAGATCAGCATCGAGGAGATCTTTGCGCATCTGGCGGCAGCCACGACCGAAGTGCCGCACATCCTCGCGGCGATGTTGAAAAGCTGAGCGCAGTGTCCGGCTTTGGGTGATCGGCACGTCGTGACATATTGCGTTGCCCCTGAACATGTTGGTACTTTTCCTCCCGCCGGGACGGCGAGCCAGGGGGGTAAATGGTTCAGCGAAGGTGACTCGGCGCATCCATTCCATGATCCAGGGGTTCACGCAATGCGTTTCGGTACGGTCAAATGGTTCAACGATGCCAAGGGTTTCGGTTTCATCGCGCCCGAGGACGGGGGGGACGACGTGTTCGTCCATTTTTCGGCTATCAACACCAAGGGCTTTCGCAGCCTGCAGGAAGGTCAGCGGGTTCAGTTCGAAGTGACCCAGGGCCCGAAGGGCGCCCAGGCTTCGGGCGTCGAAGTCGCCGCCTGATCAACCTGGTCTTGGTCGTGATGTGAAACAGAAACCCCGCTCCTGTGCGGGGTTTCTCTTTTCACGGGTAGGGTGGGCGAACGCCGATTGGCGCCCCCATCCACGAGTGGCGCCGGGCCGGATGGCCGTGGGAAGGAGCACCTCTCCGGCACTCAATCGATCCCTACGGCGGCGCATGTGCGCTTGCTTGGTTAAGATGGCGGATTGTGGAAGGCCAGCAGGAGCCGTCGAGTGATCATCAAGCCCAAAGTACGTGGATTCATCTGTATCACGGCCCATCCGGTCGGTTGCGAGCACAACGTGCTCGACCAGATCAAGGTCACCCAGGCCGTCGGTCACAAGGGCACCGGTCCCAAGCGCGTACTGGTGATCGGTGCGTCCACCGGCTACGGCCTGGCATCGCGCATCACGGCCGCGTTTGGCTATGGGGCCGCGACGCTCGGTGTGTTCTTCGAGAAGCCCAGTAGCGAAGCCAAGAACGGCACCGCCGGCTGGTACAACTCCGCTGCTTTCGACAAGCTTGCCAAGCAGGCCGGTTTGTATAGCAAGTCGATCAATGGCGACGCGTTCTCGCACGAAACCCGCGCCCGCGCGATCGAACTGATCCAGCAGGAGATGGGTGGCCCGATCGACCTGGTGATCTATTCGCTGGCATCACCCGTGCGCAAGTTGCCCGATACCGGCGAAGTCGTCCGCTCCGCGCTGAAGACGGTCGGCGAGACGTTTACCAACACCTCGGTCGACACCAATAAAGACACTGTCATCGAAGCCAGCATCGAGCCGGCCACCGAGCAGGAAATCAAGGATACCGTCACTGTGATGGGCGGCGAGGACTGGGCGCTGTGGATCGACGCACTGAGCGCGGCCGGCGTACTGGCGCAGCACGCCAAGACCGTCGCCTACAGCTACATCGGAACCGAAATTACCTGGCCGATGTACTGGCACGGCACCTTGGGCCAAGCCAAGCAGCACCTGGACAACACTGCCCGTGAACTGCGTAGCCGCCATGCCGCCGAAGGTCTCGAAGCCTACGTCGGCGTGATGAAGTCCGTGGTCACCCAGGCCAGCGCCGCCATCCCGGTCATCCCGCTGTACGTGTCGATCGCCTTCCGCGTCATGAAGGAAAAGGGTATCCACGAAGGCACCATCGAACAGATCAACCGCCTGTTCAGTGATCGCCTCTACCGCGCCGACGGCGCCGCCGCAGCCACCGACAGCGACGGGCGCCTGCGCCTGGACGACTGGGAGTTGCGCGACGATGTGCAGCAGGCCTGCAAGGAACTGTGGCCGACGGTCACGACCGAGAACCTTTGGCAGATCACCGACTACGCGGGATACAAGCAAGACTTCCTGCGCTTGTTCGGCTTCGCGCGGCAGGACGTGAACTACGAAGAGGAAGTGGACTCGGATCGTCGCTTCGATTGCGTCGAACTTTGATACCGTCGTGACGTGATCAGCGCCGCACTGATGGAGTGCGGCGCTGATCAGTTCAGGCCACAAATTGCAGTCGCGCCAGCTCGGCGTACAGGCCGCCTTCGGCGAGCAGGCTTTCGTGAGTGCCTTGTGCCACGATGCGGCCACCGTCCATCACCACGATGCGATCGGCACGCTGCACGGTGGCGAGGCGATGGGCGATCACCAGCGTGGTGCGGCCCTTTTCCAATCGTTCCAGCGCCTGCTGAATGGCGGCCTCGGATTGCGCATCCAGCGCCGAGGTAGCCTCGTCCAGCAACAGTAGCGGCGCGTCGCGCAAGATGGCTCGGGCGATCGCGATGCGCTGGCGCTGTCCACCCGAAAGCCGCACGCCACGCTCGCCCAGTTCGGCGTCGTAGCCATCGCCCAGCGCGCTGATGAATTCATGCGCTTCGGCGGCGCGCGCCGCGTCGCGTACTTCCTCATCGCTGGCATCCTGCCGCCCGAAGCGGATGTTGTCCGCTGCGGTGCCGGCGAAGATGACGGTCTCTTGCGGCACCAGTGCAATCGTTCCGCGCAGGTCGTGCAAGGTGAGCGCGCGCAGGTCGATGCCGTCGATGCTGATCCGACCGCTCTGCGGATCGTAGAAGCGCAGAAGCAGCGAAAACACTGTGCTCTTGCCGGCTCCTGACGGACCGACTAGGGCGACGGTTTCGCCCGGTCGGATATCCAGCGTGAAGTTGTAGAGCGCCGCCGTATCGGGCCGCGTCGGGTAATGGAAGGTCACGTCATCGAAGCGCAGCGTGCCACGCATCGGTGCCGGCAGTTGCGTGGGCTGTGCCGGGTCGATGATCTGCGCCCGCTCACCCAGCAGTTCGCCGATGCGCTCCATCGCACCGGCCGCGCGCAGCACGTCGCCCCAGACCTCGGACAGACCTGCCACCGAGCCGGCCGCGAAGATCGCATACAACACGAACTGGCCCAGCACGCCGGGGTCCAGCGTGCCGGCGAGCACGTGACGGGCACCAGCCCACAGCACCAGCGTGATCGCGCCGAATACCAGCACGATCACCGCCATGGTCAGCAACGAGCGCACACCGATGCGTCGGCGTGCCGTGGCCAGCGCGAGCATGATCGCGCTGCCGTAGCGTGTGCTTTCGATGTCTTCGCGCGCGTAAGCCTTTACCGCGGTCGATGCATTCAACGTTTCATTCGCAACGGCAGCGGCGTCGGCCAGGCGGTCCTGGCTGGCGCGCGATAGTTTCTGCACGCGTCGACCGAAGACCAGGATTGGCAGCATCACGGCGGGAATCACCAGCGCGGTCAGTCCGGCCAACGACGGCGCCGTCCAGACCATCGCCACGGCAGCGCCCAGCAGCATCACCGCGCTGCGCAGCGCCACCGAGACGCCGGAGCTGATCAGCACCTGCACCACTTCCGTATCCGCGCTCAGGCGCGAAAGCAGTTCGCCGACGCGGCTGCGCTCGAAGAAACCCACATCCAGCCGGATCACGTGCGCGTAGAGCGTCTTGCGCAACGAGGCCAGCGCCCGCTCGCTCAACAAGGTGATGCAGAAGTAGCGTGCCGCGGTGGCAAACGCGAGCACCAGCGCGATGCCGAACATGCCGGCAAACGTGCGGTTGATCACGGCCACGCTGGAATGGCCAAAGCCCTGGTCGATGATGTGGCGAAATGCCATGGGCAGCACCAGCGATGCGCCGGACGACAACGCGAGAAACACCAGCCAGCCGATCGCCAGCGCGCGATGCGGTTTCAGGAACGGCCAGAGATGGCGCAACGCACCGACGCGGCGGGCAGGGCGGGAGGTGTCGGCGGTGGGGTTGCTCATGAGTTCTCGCTGGATCGATCGGAGGTGCCGGACTCGCGGGCATTGCCAATCAAGGTGGGGCGCATGGCCGCCGATTCAATCCATGCCGAACCCGTTCGCACCCATCAATCCAGGCGTTTTGCCTGGCTGCGCCCACGACTGAGGTCGACAATGCGTGCCTGCGCCTCGACCACCCAGCTTTCCGGCAGACGTAGCTCCAGTTCCACACCGTCGGCGACGAACACCTCGCTTGCCACTTCAGCCTGCCAATCCTTGAGGCGTGCCTTGAGCAAGGCCAGCACGGCAAATTCGCAATGCACGGCGAGGCGGGCCATCGCCACGATCGGTATGCGCTCCGCACGACGCAGGCACTCGGCGGCCGTGCCGCCGTAGGCACGTACCAGCCCGCCGGCACCGAGCTTGATGCCGCCGTACCAGCGCGTCACCACGGCCACGACATGATCCATGCCCTGGCCTTCGATCGCCTGCAGGATCGGCCGGCCAGCGGTGCCGCCGGGTTCACCGTCGTCGTTGAAGCGGTAGTCCTGGCCGATCCGGTAGGCCCAGCAGTTGTGGGTGGCGGCCGGATCGCTCACTTCGCGCAAAAATGCCAGTGCCTGTTCCCCCGAATCCACCGGCGCAGCCAGCGCGAGGAAACGGCTTTTCTTGATCTCTTCCTGATGCCGGCACGGCTGGGCCAGTGTGTATGACGTCTCGCTCATGATGGGCGCAGTTTCGCACGACAGCTCCCGCTGACGCGTTCGACACTTGACGCACGCGGTAGCATGGAGTCCTCCCGCGTGCTTCTCCCGGAACAAGCTCATGATCAACAACGACGTACTGCGCAGCATCCGCTACATGCTCGACCTCAGCGACATCAAGGTCGTCGAGATCACCAAGCTGGCGGACGCGAACTTCCCGATCGAGAAGGCCGACGTGCTGGCGTTCCTGAAGAAAGATGAGGAAGAGGGCTATCTGGAATGCAGCAACCAGGTGCTGGCGCACTTCCTCGACGGCCTGGTGTTCTATCGCCGCGGCCGCGACGAGAGCCTGCCGCCGCGCCCGGTGGAAAAGCGCGTCACCAACAATGTGGTGTTGAAGAAACTGCGCGTTGCGTTCGAGTTGAAGGACGTGGACATGCATCAGATCCTTGCGGACGCCGGCTTCCCCATCTCCAAGCCGGAGCTGAGCGCGCTATTCCGCCAACCCGACCACAAGAATTTCCGCCTCTGCGGCGATCAGCTGCTGCGCAACTTCCTCAAGGGGCTGACGTTGCGGGTGCGCGGCAACGGCTGAAGAGCGACTTCACCCAACCCTCCCCTGCAAGCAGGGGAGGGAGCAGAGCTGAAGAGTGAGGGAATGCTTTGCTCCTCCCCCTGCTCGCAGGGGGAGGTTGGGAGGGGGTAAAGCTCTTGATCTTCGAGGCGAAGAGCGACCCCACCCCAACCCTCCCCTGCAAGCAGGTGAGGAGCAGAGCTGAAGAGTGAGGGAATGCTTTGCTCCTCCCCCTGCTCGCAGGGGGAGGTTGGGAGGGGGTAAAGCTCTTGATCTTCGAGGCGAAGAGCGACCCCACCCAACCCTCCCCTGCAAGCAGGTGAGGGAAGCACATCGCCCTAATAGCCGACCACCTCGCCATCCTTGCGCATCTCGGTGGCGCCCCAGTACACGTGCTGCGTGGCATCGAACATGATTGCCTCGTAACCGCCGAAGTTGCCGGTGCCGGGCACGATCTTGTAGCCACGCTTCGCCAGCTCGGCTTTCACCAGCGGGTCAAAGCCCGATTCCATCTCGACCGTGCCCAGGCCCTGTGAGGCTTCACCGGTGGGCTCGGCGTTGCCGTAGTGGCGCCAGCGCGCGGCATCGCCGGCGTCCTGCACGTTCATGCCGTAGTCGAACATGTTGGTCAGCACCTGGATGTGCCCCTGCGGCTGCATGTCGCCACCCATCAGGCCGAACGACATATAGGGCGCGCCGTTCTTCAACACGAAGCCGGGAATGATGGTGTGGAACGGGCGCTTGCCCGGTGCATACGCGTTCGCGGCTTTGGCATCCAGCGAATACAGCTCGCCGCGGTCCTGGAACATGAAGCCCAGGTGGTCGGCGACCAGGCCTGAACCCATGCCGCGATAGTTGGACTGGATGATCGAGACCATCATGCCGTCCTTGTCGGCGGTGGTGAAATAGGTGGTGTCACCGTTGAACAGCTTCGGATCGCCGGGGCCGATATCGGCACGCGGATGGGCCAGGTCGATCAACTTGCGGCGCTGGTCGGCATAACCTTCGGACAGCAGGCCCTTCATCGGAATATTGACGAAGCGCGGGTCGGCGTAATACTTCGCCAGATCCTCGTAGGCGAGCCGCTTGGCTTCGAGCATCGCCGTCAGCGCATCAGCACTGCCGACGCCCATCTTCTTCAGGTCGATGCCCTTGAGGATCTGCAGCATTTCGAGCGCGGCGAAACCCTGGCCATTCGGCGGCAGTTCGTAAACGTCATAGCCGTGATAATTCACCGATTGCGGCGTGACCCATTCACCGTGATAGTTCGCAAAGTCCTCGTAGCGGAGATCGCCGCCGATGCGCTTGAAATACGCATCGATGGTATGCGCGATCGCACCCTTGTAGAACGCATCGCGACCGCCCGTGGCGATCTGGCTCAGCGTGTTCGCCAGATCGGGGTTGCGAAATACTTCGCCTTCAGCGGGCGCATGTCCATCGATCAGATAGGTGGCACGCGCGTTCGCGCTCTCCTCGATCAACGCGTGGTTCTTGTCGAACGCCGCCATGTTGCCTTTCCAGTATTTGGCAACCAGCTGGGTCACCGGGAACCCGTTCTTCGCATAGGCGATGGCCGGCGCCAGGTCGTCGCCGATCGGCAGCTTGCCGAACTTGTCGTGCAGCGCAAACCAGGTATCGACGGTGCCGGGCACCGTGATCGGCAACGAACCCACCGAAGGAATGTGATCCTTGGCTGGGAGACCAGCCTTCTTGTAGGCGGCGGCGACCTCGGCGCGCATTTTGTCGAGGTCGCGTCCCTTCGCCGAAGGGCCGGAGCCGTTGTAGCCGTAAAGCTGCTTGGTATTTGGATCCCACACGATCACGAAGCAGTCGCCGCCGATGCCGTTCAACACCGGCTCCATCAGCCCAAGCGCTGCGTTCGCCGCAATGGCGGCGTCCACCGCGCTGCCACCCTTCTTCAAGATATCGACGGCTATCTGCGAGGCCAGCGGTTGTTCGGTTGCGGCCATGCCGTGCTGGGCCAGCACGGGTGAGCGCGATGCCCAGGTCTGCCCTGAGTAGCGATCACCGCGGCTGATGTCGTCAGCGCCGGCGTCCATCGCCGCTGCCAGTCCGGTGACGGCGAGCACGGTGCCGATGCAGATGCGGGAAAACGCGCCGGCTTTTCCGCCAGGTCCGCCCCGGCTGCCGGAACGAATGGTTTTGCCTGGTTTGATGCTGCCGCGACTGCCAGAGGAGGTTTTTGCCATGTGGGTTCTCTTGCAACGGTGGAAGGGTCAAGTCCATGTCGACGGTGCAGAAGCAGGCATGGGTCCCTCCAGCCAATCACGCGACCCGTATTGAACGGAGCCGAACATATACGCCAGCGCGCCAACGCCCGCCAGTGTTGTTCTGCAGGGGGTGGCATCGCACAGCAGGATCTCGATGGCACCGGCTCACGCGATGATTGGCGTTCGCAACGTGACCCCGCGACCTGCGTTACGCTGCGCTACCACTACGGATTCCATCGCCATGACGTGCATCGTGTTTGCGGTCCTGTTGCTTCTGGCGGTTGCAGCTAACTGGCGCGGGCGACGCGGGCTTTCCCGCAGCCTCGTGGGCCTGACCATCGTGCTGTTTTTTGCGGTGGGCAGCGGGCCGCTGCCGCGATGGTTGCTGCGCCATCTGCAACGTCCCTATGTGGCAACGGCACCCGGCGACTGGGTCACGCACAACGCGATCGTGTTGCTTACCGCGGGAAGCGTGCCGGTGGCTGGTACCCGTGCGCTGGAGCCACAATGGGTCGGCTATGGCCGGATCGTTCAGGCGGCCACGCTATATCGGCAATGCAAGGCCACCGGCCAGGACTGCAAGCTGCTGGTGAGCGGCGGCAGGTCGCAACATTACCGTCTGGCGGAGGCTGAGGTTTACGGCAGGGTTCTGCGCGGGCTTGGAGTCGACGCCGCCGACCTGTTGCTGGAACAGAACAGCATGAATACCTGGCAGAACGCGCAGTTCAGCCAGCCGCTGCTGAAGGCATTGGGTGCGCAACATATCCTGCTGGTGACTTCGGGTACGCACTTGTCTCGCGCCAGCCTGTACTTCGCGCATTTCGGCATAGCGGCGATTCCCGTGCGGGCCGATTACGTAGCTGCACAAATGACATGGCTGCCGCAGACGTACAACTTCTCCGTAACCGATATCGCCTTGCACGAATACCTCGGAATGGCTCTCTACCATCTGTACAACGCGATGGGCTGGAATGTCACGGCGACGCAGCCTGGTGCGCCTTGAAGTTGGCGGAGGCCTATTCGTCGGTGACCTTCAGCGGCAATTCTCCATCGGCCAGACGTGCGCGCAATGCCGTGCCGGCGGCCACGTTATTCGCCGAGCGCAAAACCTGGCCGTTCGCGTCGAACAGGATCGCGTAACCGCGTTCCAGCGTGGCCAGCGGACTCACCGCATGCAGCGCATGGCCGGCATGCCGAAGGGTGGTTTGCTGGCGCTCCAGTGTGTAGGCGATGGCGCGGCGCAGGCGTTGATCCTGTTCGGCCAGTCGACGGGCGAGCAGGGGTAGCCGCGCGCGCGGATGCAACGCCAGCAGGCGGGCATGCAGCCGTTCGAGTCGGGTATGTCGGCGCTGGCTTTGTTCGCGCAGCACGGCACTCAGACGCCGTTGCAGGTGTAGCAGTCGTTCGTGATCGCGCGCCAGCCGTGCCTGCGGCCGCTGCGTCTGCAGCCGCGTAAACAGATGATCCAGTCGCTGTGCCTGCCCCTGTAACTTGCGTTGCTGCAGGGTGAGCAGGCGCTGTTGCAACTGTTGCAGATGGCGGCTGATCGCCACGGCATCGGGCACCAGCAATTCGGCAGCGGCCGACGGCGTAGGCGCGCGCAAATCGGCGACGAAGTCGGCAATGCTGAAGTCGATCTCATGCCCGACGGCGCTGACTACGGGCACCGCGCTGGCATGGATCGCCCGCGCGACCTGTTCGTCGTTGAACGCCCACAGGTCTTCCAGTGAACCACCGCCACGGGTCAGCAGCAGCACGTCGTAGCGCCCGCTGGCCGAGGCCTTGCGCAGCATGGCGACAATCGCTGCGGGCGCCTCGCGACCCTGCACCGGCACTGGCAGCACTTCGACGTCCGCCAGCGGCCAGCGCCGCGCCAGCACGCTCAGCACATCGCGCACGGCTGCGCCGGTGGCCGAGGTGATTACGCCGATGCGTCGTGCGTAACGGGGCAGGGGACGCTTGCGCGCTTGTGCGAACAGGCCTTCGGCATCGAGCCGCGCCTTGAGCTGTTCGAACTCGCGTTGCAACGCACCCTCGCCAGCCGGCTCCATGGATTCGGCGACCAGCTGAAATTCACCTCGCGGTTCGTACAGGCCGACCTTGGCGCGCACCAGCACCTGCATCCCGTCGACCGGACGGAATCGCAGCGCGGACGCCTTCGGTTTGAACATCGCGCAACGCACCTGCGCGCCGCTGTCCTTCAGGGTGAAGTACAGATGCCCGGAAGCCGGCTTCGCCACGTTCGACAGCTCGCCCTCGATCCACACCAGCGGAAACACATCGCCCAGCAGATCGCGCACCAGTCGGTTGAGCGAACTGGGGGTCAGGATATGGCGCTGGCTGGTATCGTCGGACTCAGGCATGGGAGGGGGAGCCTAACATGGGCGAGCCCAACAGGTCGTGCAGAAACACCGGCTTGCCGCAGGTCGTGCAGAGACTGCATCAACCATCCTCGCCACGCGCCGAATGACCCTGCAGGACCGTGCTTCTGGCATGATCTGGCGCATGCCGATCGAGCATCGTCACACCGACACCGAGGCCTGCGCGCAGCACATCGCTGGCTGGCTGGGGCCTGATCTGCGCATCGCCGCGCCCCTGGGGCTGGGCAAATCGCACGAGCTGCTCAACGCGCTATACCAGCTCACGGTGAAGGACACGACGCGGTCGCTGCGCTTGTACACCGCGCTTTCGCTGACCCGTCCGCAACCGAAGCCGGGGCTGGAGGCGCGTTTTCTCGAACCGTTCCTGCAGCGGCATTTCGGCGCTGACTACGTCGACCCGCAGTACGCGCTGGATCAGGCACGCGACGCGCTGCCATCGAATGTCGAGGTGCACGAGTTCTATCTGGAATCGGGTTCGATGCTGCATTCGGGCAGTGCCCAGCGCAACTACATCAGCCAGAACTACACCCACGTCGCGCGCGATCTGGTGACGCAGGACATCAACCTGCTGGTGCAGTTAGTGGCGCGGCGCGAAGGGCCCGACGGGGTGCATTACAGCTTGTCCTGCAACCCGGATCTGACGCTGGATTTTCTCAAGCAGATGCAGGTCGCAGGCAAGCAACGCCCGGTGTGCGTGGCGGTAGTGCATCCGGATCTGCCGTATCTGGGTGGTGCAGCCGAGGTACCCGAAGAGTATTTCGACCTGGAGTTGCGCCCGGCCACGTCGCCCCGGTTGTTTGCGCTGCCGCGCCTGCCGGTCGACCTGGCCGAGTATGCGCTGGGCCTGCATGCCAGTGCGCTGGTGAAGGATGGCGGCTGCCTGCAGATCGGGATTGGCGCGTTGTCCGATGCGCTGGTCAAGGCGCTGCTATTGCGGCAACAGGAAAACACCCGCTGGCGGCGTGCGCTGGTGGCGCTGGATCCCAACGGCAGCACCCATTCGCTGGCCGCGTGGCTGGGCGGTCTGGCGCCATTCCAGCAAGGCTTGTACGGCGCCAGCGAAATGGTGATGGACGGCTTCATGCACCTGCAGCGAGCCGGCGTCCTGAAACGCCGAAGCTGGGACAACCTCGGGCTGGAGCGGGCTTCCGTGGCAGGGCGACTGGCTGACGATGTGCCGGGCGGACACTATCTGCGCGGAGCCTTTTTCCTGGGTTCGCGCGAACTGTACGAATGGCTGCAGGCCACGGAAGCAGCCGATCCGGGCGCGATCGCTATGGGCCCGGTTTCCAACGTCAACCAGCTGTATGGCGATCACCAGGCACTGGCGATGCTGCAGCGTCGCGGTGCGCGCTTCTTCAACACCTGCATGATGGCAACGCTGCTCGGCGCGGCGGTCTCCGATGCGTTGCAGGATGGCGAGGTGGTCAGCGGTGTCGGCGGCCAGTACAACTTCGTGGCGATGGCACACGAACTGCCCGGGGGACGCTCGGCGCTGCTGCTGCGTTCGACCCGAAAAGTTCGTGGTGGCATTGAAAGCAACATTCGCTGGAACTACGGACACACCACCATCCCGCGTCATCTGCGCGATGTGTACATCACCGAATACGGCGTCGCCGACCTGCGCGGCAAGAGCGACAACGAATGTATCGAGGCGATGCTGTCGATCTGCGACGCGCGCTTTCTCGACGCGCTGTGCGCCGAAGCAAAATCGCATCGCAAGCTGGCCGCGGATTTCGTCATTCCCGATGCATGGCGGCGCCATCGTCCGGAAAACCTGCACGAGGCACTCGCACCGCTGGTGCAGAAAGGGTTGTTGCCGGCGTTCCCGTTCGGCAGCGATTTCACCGAGGTCGAGCAACGCCTGCTGCCGGCATTGAATGGATTGCAGGCGTCGGCCAGTCACTGGCGCGGCAAACTCGGGCTGCTGCGCGCCCTATGTCGACCGGGCCCGGCGGTGGCGGGTGAAGCCGAGGCACTGGCGCGGATGGGCCTGGCCGCGCCGGTCACGTTCGCCGATCGGTTGCAGCGTCGATTGCTCCAGGCGGCACTGCGACGCTGAAGTTGTCACCGTGCTTCGGCTATCCTTGCGGCTTCGCCGCCCCATCATCGCGGCAGTACGATCCGGTCCAAGATTTCCATGAACGCAATGTCTTCTTCGTCCCCACTTCCCGCCAAGGCAGTTGTCGCTGAAACGGGTCTGCGCCGCCCCAGTGTGGCCGTGCAGATCGGCAAGATCATGGTCGGTGGCGGCGCGCCCATCGTGGTGCAGTCGATGACGAATACCGACACCGAAGATCCGGCCAGCACGGCCAAGCAGATCGCCGAGCTGGCCCGCGCCGGCTCCGAACTGGTGCGCATCACGGTGAACACGCCGGCCGCTGCCGCCGCGGTGCCGCGCATCGCCGAGCGGCTGGCGATGATGGGTGTGGACGTGCCGATCATCGGCGACTTCCACTACAACGGCCACCAATTGCTCGAGCACGAACCGGCTTGCGCCGAGGCGCTGGCGAAGTACCGCATCAATCCCGGCAACGTCGGCTTCGGCAAGAAGAAAGACAGCCAGTTCGGCGCGATCATCGAGATGGCGCTGCGCTACAACAAGCCGGTGCGCATCGGCGCGAACTGGGGTTCGCTCGACCAGAGCATGGTCGCCACCCTGATGGACGAGAACCACACCCGCGCCGAGCCCTGGGATGCTTCGCACGTGGCGCGCGAGGCGTTGATCCGCTCGGCGCTGGATTCCGCCGCTCGTGCCGAGGAGATCGGTCTGGCGCGCGACCGCATCATCCTGTCGTGCAAGGTTTCCGGCGTGCAGGAATTGATTGCGGTCTATCGCGACCTCGCGGCACGCTGCGACTACGCGCTGCACCTGGGCCTGACCGAAGCCGGCATGGGTTCCAAAGGCATCACCGCGTCCAGCGCTGCACTGGCGGTACTGCTGCAGGAAGGCATCGGCGACACCATCCGCATCTCGCTCACGCCCGAGCCGGGCGCTTCACGCACCGGTGAAGTGATCGTGGCGCAGGAGCTGCTGCAGACGATGGGCCTGCGTTCGTTCACGCCGCTGGTCACCGCCTGTCCGGGCTGTGGACGCACCACTAGCGAGTTTTTCCAGGAACTGGCCAAGACCGTGCAGGAACACGTGCGCGAACAGATGCCGCTATGGCGCATCAAGTACGACGGCGTGGAAAACCTCACGCTCGCGGTGATGGGCTGCATCGTCAACGGCCCAGGTGAATCCAAGCACGCGAATATCGGCATCTCGCTGCCCGGCAATGGCGAGGCACCGGCGGCGCCGGTGTTCATCGATGGCGAGAAGGCGATGACCCTGCGCGGCGACAATATCGCGAATGAATTTGTGGGTATCCTGGACGACTACGTCGCGCGCAAATACGCGGTGCGTGCTGCGCCTTGATCCGGATTTTTTAAGTCGTCAACGAAGATCGGCGCCAATCAGCTCGTTGCGGACTGGGCGCCGCTTGACTGATACGCGCACGCCACGATGGGCTGTGCCCACACCGGCGTCGCGGCTATCGCCGTCCGGGTCGTTGGAAACATTACGGTGCCGCGTGCGAGTTCGAGCACAAGGTGAGGGGAGGGCGTCAGGCCGTTGGCCGGGTCAGCCTCTACGCTGTTGTCATACACGCGCAGGGCTGTCACCCGCGGGATCAGACGCACCGGATTTTGCCGGCTGGCGTGGTAGCGCTGTCGAATTTTCTCTTCCGGAATGTCGTGGCCACCCTGGCTCACCCGAGCCTGCACGCGGGCCAGGTGGCGCTCGGGACTATCGAGTCCGCAATACCAAACAAACAGCTCCAGCCCGGCGGCTGCCGCCTCCATCAGCAACGCGGTCACGGTCTGTCCGCCGAGTGTGGTCTCGAACGCGTAGTCGGTCTTTGCGGTGATGGCCAAACGCAGGCGGCGCACGCTTTCCTGCCACGCCAGGCCGTTGGCCTCGCCCAAGCCCATCCCGGGGTTGGCGGTCAGGATGCGCCGCGTTTCCTCATCCGGGTTGAAGTAGACGCCGCCTGCCTCGCGCAACCGTGCTCCCGCGATGCTGCTTTTGCCCGCGCCATTGGTGCCGGCCAGTACGGTGATGCGGGACATCAACGCTTGTCTTGATGGGCAGCCCGCAAGGCTGCCGCGCCCAATTGCTCCGGCGTGGAAATGAACAGCGCATCCACGCCAGCCTTGGCCTTCGGGGCCTGCATGGACGCCACCAGATGATCGAACCCCGCCTGCAGCGAGGCCAGCGGGTCCGGGGCGGCCTGCACCAGGCGCTCGTACTCGGCCATCGACAGCATAACGGCCGCCGGCCGCGCATTGCGCGTGATCACCACCGGCTTGCCCACGCGCGCCAGCCGCTCGATCAGCTGGGCGAAGTGGTTCTTGGCATCGGTGCTGGGCAGCGTCTCAACCCGGGCGGTCTGGCCGTGCACGGTCGGTAGCAGCATGGTCGCGGTCATGATTAAGTCCTCGCTGGACGATACGCAGAAGGTGCGCCAGTGAGGCCACGATACACCCGACCGGCTAAACGGTACAAATTGGACAAAAGAGCCAATTTGGCCATCGTAAGCGCTGGAACCTCCACAGCCCCGGCCCGTCATTCCTGCGAAGGCAGGAACCCAGAAACTACAAGTTCTCGAAGAGCCAAGTGCACTGGGTTCCTGCCTTCGCAGGAATGACGAGCAGAGAAGTGCGCGAGCAGAGCAGAGCACAGCACGAGCAGAGCAGAGCACGAGCAGAGCAGAGCACGAGCAGAGCAGAGCACGAGCAGAGCAGAGCACGAGCAGAGCAGAGCAGAGCAGAGCAGAGCAGAGCAGAGCAGAGCAGAGCAGAGCAGAGCAGAGCAGAGCAGAGCAGAGCAGAGCAGAGCAGAGCAGAGCAGAGCAGAGCAGAGCAGAGCAGAGCAGAGCACGAGCCCGACGAGCATGGGTCCAGCGCGTCGAGTCGCCTTGCGGAGGGGAGAGCTTGCGAAGGTAGTCGGGCTACTTTGTTGCCTGCCGCTTTATGGCCCCGCCGGGCCGCCACGATCAGTCGCTTCGGGTATGGATCAGGATAGGCTCAGCCGCAGCAATCGCGGCGTGAAGTCGGCCCAATTGCCTACGTATCCGGGCAGCTGGGTGAGTAGTTCGACATCCTGCAGATAGTCCTGCCGCGGCATCTCGAGCGCGCCCAGCAGCAGCGTGTGCGCATTGCTGACCTGGGTGTCGATCAACGGGAAATCCATGCCGCGCAGCAAGTCGGCAAGCGCGATCAGGGCAATCTTCGAGCCGCCGCTCTCAGCGCTGAACATCGATTCGCCGCAAAACAGCCGACCGACCGCGACGCCATAGATGCCACCGACCAGTCGCTGACCTTCCCACACCTCCACGCTGTGGGCATGGCCCAGCGCATGCAGCCGCGAGTAGCCATCGATCATCGCCGGCATGATCCACGTGCCCGAATCACCGGAGCGTGGCGCAGCGCAGGCGCGGATCACTTCTTCGAACGCATGGTCGACGGTCAGCCGCCACTGCTTGCCAGCAAGCTGACGACGCAGGTTGCGATGGATATTCAACGCCTCGGTACGGAATACGCAACGCGGGTCGGGCGACCACCAGAGGATCGGTTCGCCCTCGCTGAACCAGGGAAAGATGCCCTGGGAGTAGGCACTCAACAACCGTTCCGGCGACAGGTCGCCGCCCAACGCAAGCAGACCGTTGGGATCGCTCAGCGCGCCGCACGGATCAGGGAAACGATCCGGCAGATCGGGGTCAAGTTGGGGCAGATAGATCATCGTTCGGCATGGCCGTGATCAGCGTAGGGGCTGTGGCTTTGCAGCTCCGCAGCGTAAGCGTCGACCGCTTCCGCTTCATGTGCAAGCGCTGTGGCCACGGCCCTACGAAAATCCGGGTTCACCAGGTAGTGTCGCGAGTAGGTGCGAACGGGCAGGAAGCCCCGCGCGAGCTTGTGTTCGCCCTGAGCGCCAGGCTCGAAACGCGCAAGTTTGTTTGCAATTGCATGCTCGATGCCGCGGTAGTAGCACAGCTCGAAATGCAGTCCTGGCACGTCCACCGATGCGCCCCAGTAACGGCCGTACAAGGTGTTGTCGCTCTGCACGAACAACGCCATCGCGATGATGGTGTCCGTGTGTCGCGCCAGCGCCACCTGCACGGTTGGACCCAGCTCGCCGAGACGACTGAAGAACGCCCTCGTCAGCGCTGCATGATTGCCCTTGGCGTCGAACGTGGCCGCGTACAGGGCATGCACCCGACGCCACTCGGCTAGGTTCAGCGTGTCTCCGCTACGCATCTCGATCGCCACGCCGCTGGCGGCGACATGTGCGCGTTCATGGCGGATGTTTTTGCGTTTCTTGTGGCTGAGCGCGGCGAGAAAATCCGGGAAGTGTCGATAACCGTGGTTGTGCCAGTGGAACTGCACGTCCGAACGCGCGAGCCAACGTTGATCGGATGGCCCGTGGTCGAACGCATCCAGTTCCGCTGTTTCCAGAAAATTCGCGTGTACCGAGGACAGGCCCATGCGCAGCGCTTCCAGGCGCATGGCCTCCACCAGCGCCTGTTGCAGCATTGGTGTGCGCTCGTCTTGGCCGGCAAGCAGACGGGGGCCGGGTATCGGTGAGTAGGGCACGGCATTGAGCAGCTTCGGGTAGTACTCGCCACCGGCGCGTTCCCATGCGTTGGCCCAGCTGAAGTCGAACACGAACTCGCCGTGCGAGTTGCCTTTCAAGTACAGCGGTGCGGCAGCGATCAACTGGTCGTGTTCGTACAAGCCCAGGTGATGTGCCTGCCAGCCCCAGTTGGGACGGATGCAGCCGCCGTCTTCCAAGGCAGCAAGAAACGCGTGCGACACAAACGGGTTGGGGTTGGCCCGCAACCCATCCCATGCCGCCGCGGGCAGCTGGTCGATCGCGGAGTGGAAGCGTGCTTCGATCAATGCAGCGCCGGCAACGCTGCGGTCAGCGCCTCGACGAATGCCTGCGGCTGACCGTAATAACGTGAATGATCGAACACCCGCTGCTCGCCCTGCTGCTCAAGTAGCAAGGTGGGGAAGCCATTGCCACCGGCGCTCTCCAGCAGGCGTCGGCTGGCCCGCACATGTTCCATCAGCGGATGGCCGTTGGCTTGCGCGAAGGCCAGCGCGAAACGTGCGCCGTCCAGCCCGGTTTCCTCGGCCAGCTCACCAAGTACAGGCGGTTCGACCACGCGCAGACCGCGCCGGTAGTGCGCGTTCTGGATGGCCACCAGCAGCGGATAGGCCTTCGTCGGTTCGATCGCCTCAGCGGCCAGCACGGCAGCGATCGGCGGTAGCGAGTACAGCACGGTGCCGTGTTCGGCCAGCAGTCCTTCCAGGTAGGGTTTGCCGAATGGCTGCCCGCTGTATTGCGCAATCCGCTGGTCGGACTGAACGATGTGCTGGGCGAGTTCTTCATCCAGCACACGTGGCTCCGCGAACAGACCGCCACCATGCAGTTGCAGCGCCACTCGACCACCAAGCCGCTCCATCGCCGCACTGATCAGCGGCTGGGCGGCATAGCACCAGCCGCACAGCGGATCGTGGATGTAGTGCAGGGTGGCCTGGGTCATGCTGCCTTCAATGATGGGTTGAGAGTCATGGATCAGCTCGATTGGATCAGCTCTGCTTGGATCGGCCCAATGGGATCAGCTCTGCTTGGATTAGCCCAATGGGATCAGCTCTGCTGATCCAGCCAGCGCTCGGCGTCCAGCGCGGCCATGCAGCCGAAACCGGCCGAGGTGACGGCCTGGCGGTAGACATGGTCGGCAACATCGCCGGCAGCAAATACGCCGGGCACCGATGTCATCGTCGCCATGCCGCTCAGGCCGGTGCGGATCTTGATGTAGCCGTCGTGCATGTCGAGCTGGTCCTCGAAGATGCCGGTGTTCGGCGTGTGGCCGATCGCCACGAAGAAGCCGGTGGCCGCGATGTCACGGGTCACGCCAGAGTTGACGTCCTTCACGCGAACGCCGGTAACGCCCGAGTCGTCGCCGAGCACTTCGTCGATGCTGTGGTTCCAGACCAGCTCGATCTTGCCGTGGGCGGCCTTCTCGAACAGCTTGTCCTGCATGATCTTTTCGGCGCGCAACTTGTCGCGACGATGCACCAGGTACACCTTGCGCCCGATGTTGGACAGGTACAACGCTTCCTCGACCGCGGTGTTGCCGCCGCCGATCACCACTACATCCTGGTCGCGGAAGAAGAAGCCGTCGCAGGTGGCGCAGGCGGATACACCGCGGCCCTTGAACTTCTCCTCCGAGGCGATGCCCAGATATTTCGCGGTGGCACCGGTGGCGATGATCAGCGCATCAGCGGTGTATTCGCCAGAGTCGCCCTTGAGGCGGAACGGGCGCTGCTGGAGGTCGACCTTGTGGATATGGTCGAAAATCATCTCGGTATGAAAACGCTCGGCATGCTCCGCCATGCGCTGCATCAGCGCCGGACCCTGCAGCCCCTCGACATCGCCCGGCCAGTTGTCCACGTCAGTCGTGGTCATCAGCTGACCGCCCTGCTGAATGCCGGTGATCATGGTCGGCTTCAGGTTGGCGCGCGCGGCGTAAACCGCAGCGGTGTAGCCGGCAGGGCCGGAGCCGAGGATCAGCAGGCGGCTGTGCTTGGGGGTGGTCATGGTTATAATCCTTGGGTTAGCTGGCAGCTTTGGACGTTATTCGCTTCACGCCCTGCCGCGGTTTCATGCAACCGTTTCGCGGTGTCGAGGCGGGGGTTCGAATCCGCAAGGATGGGGAAGGGAGCAGCCCGATTCAAGCTTTCCAGCCATAGATGGTTCCCCAACCCTGCTACGAACTCCACAGGACTTCCCCCATGCGTATCGGTATCCCCTCCGAAACCAAGACCTTAGAAGGTCGTGTTGCCCTCGTTCCCGCTGCTGCTGCCGATCTGGTACGCCGTGGCCACGAAGTGTTCCTCCAGTCGGGCGCTGGCCTGAAGAGCGGTTTCGCCGATGAGGTTTACGTCAAGCAGGGCATCAAGATCGTGCCGGACGCCGCGGCGCTGTACGAGGTCGGCGAGCTGATCGTCAAGGTGAAAGAGCCGGTTGCCGGTGATCTGGCGCTGCTGAAGAAGCATCACCTGCTGTTCTGCTACCTGCATCTGGCCGCCGAGCCGGCGCTGACCAAGAGCCTGCTCGATATCGGCCTGACCGGCATCGCGTTCGAGTCGGTGGAAGAAGACGGCGTGCTGCCGCTGCTGTTGCCGATGTCGGTAATCGCCGGCCGCATTGCGACCCAGATCGGCACCACGCTGCTGCATCGTCCGCAGGGCGGCAAGGGCAAGCTGCTGGGCGGCATGGCCTCGACCCCGCGTGGCAAGGTGGTTGTGCTGGGTGCCGGCGCTGCCGGTGGCAATGCCGCCGCGCTCGCCGCTGCGGCCGGTGCCAACGTGGTGGTGTTCGACAAGCGCCAGGATCGTCTCGCCGAGATGATGGCGATGGGCCCGAACGTGACCGCCCTGTATGCGTATGAGTCCTCCGTTGCCGAGGAAGTGCGCGACGCCGACATCGTGGTGGGTGCCGTGCTGATCCCCAGCGCCAAGGCGCCGCGCGTGGTCACCGAGGCGATGGTCAAGACGATGGAGAAGGGCAGTGTGCTGGTCGATATCTCGATCGACCAGGGCGGCTGCTTCGAGACCTCGAAGCCCACCACCTGGAAGGAGCCGACCTACGACGTGCACGGCGTGACGCATTTCTGCGTGACCAACATGCCGGGCGCCGTGCCGCAGACCTCGTCGGTGGCGATCTCCGCCGCGATCCTGCCGTACGTGCAGCGTCTGGCGACCGGCAACGAGTGGCGCGAGTTCGCTCCGCTGCGCGACGGTATCAATGTTGACGGTGGGAAGCTGGTGCATCCCGCATTGCAAGGTATGCTTTGACCCTGTCCGGACAAGTCAGTCCATAAATAGGGAAGCCCTCCAAGGTGGCGCGAAGCGCGAACGTCAAACAAAAACCGAAGGAAGGCCTCAGCGAAGAGCTGAAGCGCCGGCTGCGTGAAGCCGGCGCTTTGCTGTTGTTGCCACTGGCGCTCTATTTGCTGGTGTGCCTGTTCAGCTATGACGCGATGGATCCCAGCTGGTCGCACGCCGGCCAGGCCGAGCACGCACGCAACTTCGGCGGCATGCTCGGGGCGTATGTCGCGGACCTGTTGCGCTATCTGTTCGGCATGGTCGCCTATGCGTTCCCGCTGCTGTTGCTGGGCCTGGGCATCCATGTACTGCGTCATCGCGATGAACAAACGACCAGCCACTGGGAGCCTTCCCTGCGGCTGATCGGTTCAGTGTTTTTCTTCATTACAGCACCGGGCCTGTGCTGGCTGAACTTCCCCGACAGCGATATGGCACCGCAAGGTGCGGGTGGCGTGATCGGTGAGGCAGTGGGCAAGGGCCTCCAGTACGTATTCGGTTTCAAGGGCGCACCGCTGCTGTTGCTGGCGCTATTCCTGGTGGCAGTGACGCTGGCCACGGGACTGTCGTGGTTCAAGGTGATGGACTGGACCGGGCAGGGCGTGTTGAAACTGCTCGGCTGGTGCCGGGCCAAGTTGCGCGCGGCACCCCAGGCGCTGGCTGCACGCCAGGCCCGCACCGAGCGCGAAGTAGTCAAGAAAGCCGATGCCGTGAAGCAGGCCAAGCGCGAACCCGTGCGTATCGAAGCCGCTCCTGCGCCAGTAGTGAAAAGCGAGCGCGCCCGACTCGAAACCCAGATTCCACTGTTCACCGGTGCTGCCACGCCTGGCGAGCTGCCGCCGCTGTCGCTGCTGGACGAGGCGCCGCCGCAGGGCCCGGGCTATTCCGAGGAAACCCTCGAAGTGCTCTCGCGCCAGGTCGAGTTCAAGCTGAAGGATTTCAAGATCGACGCCAAGGTCGTCGGCGCCTATCCGGGCCCGGTGATCACCCGTTTCGAAATGGAACCTGCCGCTGGCGTGCGTGGCAGCCAGGTGTCGAGCCTGGACAAGGACATCGCCCGCGGCCTGTCGGTGGTCAGTGTGCGCGTGGTCGACGTGATCCCCGGCAAGAATGTGATCGGCCTGGAAATCCCCAACACCAAGAAGCAGATCGTCTATCTCTCCGAGATCCTGCGTTCGGACAAGTACGACCAGCTGAAGTCGCCGCTGGCGCTGGCGCTGGGCAAGGACATTGGCGGCAAGCCCGTCGTGGTCGATCTGGCGAAGATGCCGCATCTGCTGGTCGCCGGCACCACCGGTTCCGGCAAGTCGGTGGCAGTGAACGCCATGGTGCTGAGCCTGCTGTACAAAGCCAGCGCAAAAGACGTGCGGATGATCATGATCGACCCGAAGATGCTGGAGCTCTCGGTATACGAGGGCATCCCGCACCTGCTGGCGCCGGTGGTCACCGACATGAAGGAGGCAGCCAACGCGCTGCGCTGGTGCGTCGCCGAGATGGAGCGCCGCTACAAGCTGATGGCGGCTGTCGGCGTGCGCAACCTCGGTGGCTTCAACAAGAAGGTCAAGGATGCCGAGAACGCGGGTCAGCCGCTGCTCGATCCGCTGTTCCGCCCCAATCCGGACATGCCGAATCTCGCCGCGGAGCCGCTGGAACCACTGCCGTACATCGTGGTGATCATCGACGAATTTGCCGACATGATGATGATCGTCGGCAAGAAGGTGGAAGAACTCATCGCCCGCCTCGCGCAGAAGGCGCGTGCAGCCGGCGTGCATCTGATCCTTGCCACGCAGCGGCCGTCGGTCGATGTGATTACCGGCCTGATCAAGGCGAACATCCCGACCCGCATCGCGTTCCAGGTGTCGTCCAAGATCGACTCGCGCACGATTCTCGATCAGTCCGGCGCGGAAACCCTGCTCGGCCACGGCGACATGCTGTATCTGCCGCCGGGTACCGCCACGCCAGAGCGCGTGCATGGCGCCTTCGTTGACGATCACGAGGTGCATCATGTGGTCGCGTGGCTGAAGTCGCAGGGTGCGCCGCAATACATCACCGGCGTGCTGGAAGAAGTGCAGGCCACCAGCGATGGTAAGTTCATCAACGATTCGGGACTGCCGCAGGACGGCGAGGAAGGCGGCGGTGACGCCGATACCCAGCTGTACGACAAGGCCGTGGCGATCGTCACGCAGACGCGCCGCGCTTCGATCTCCGGCGTGCAACGGCATCTGCGCATCGGCTACAACCGCGCTGCCCGGCTGGTCGAACAGATGGAACAGGATGGCGTAGTCAGCGCTCCGCAGCACAACGGCAATCGCGAAGTACTGGCGCCACCACCGCCGCGGGACTAATGCCGATCGCTCCCTCGTTCTTGTGGGAGCGACTCTTGTGAGAGATTTCATGTTTGCACGCAAGATCACCGCCAGCGCACGCGTTACTACAAAGACGACAAACTCCACTAACGCCAATGACCCCACGCGGACGCGTAGGTTGGGGTGAGCGCAGCGATGCCCAACACGCACTCCAACCTCCGGAAAAACGTTGGGCATCGCTACGCTCACCCCAACCTACGCTTTCCATGCGCAACAGTAGGCTTTTGTGGGAGCGGTTTCAGCCGCGATGCTCTACTAGCCTCCCATTAAGTCAGTAGTGCCCAAACTTCACCGCTAACGCCCTGTTTCAGGAAAGATCGATGAAACGCTTCATGCTCGCCGCAATCACCGTAATGCTGGCGCTATCTTTTGGCGCCGTGGCTCAAGCTGCCACCGGCCCCGCACGTGCGCGGCTGGACACCTTTGCCACTGGCCTGCATTCGCTCACCGGCCACTTCAGCCAGTCATTGACCGACACGAACGGACAGACCAGCAAGACCAGCGCAGGCACTCTCGCACTCGAGGCGCCGCGTCAGTTCCGCTGGGACACGCTGACGCCGTACAAGCAGACGATCGTTGCCGACGGCAGCCGGGTGTGGATGTACGACCCTGAGCTGGAGCAGGTGACGGTTACCGTACAAAGCAGCGAAGAGGCGCACAGCCCGCTCACCGTGCTGACCGACCTCAAGCAGATGGACCGCAATTTCAAGACCACCGAGCAGGGCGAACGCGACGGGCTAGTCTGGCTGCGGCTCACCTCCACCGGCAAGGATCCGCAGTTCGACTACGCCGACCTCGGCTTCGACGCGAATGGCCTGGCGCGCATGACGTTTCGCGACCAGCTGGGTTCCACCACCGACATCCGTTTTTCCGACTGGCAGCGTAACGCCGTGATTTCGCCGTCCGAGTTCAACTTCGTGCCACCGAAGGGCGCCGACGTGATTGGCGACGTTCCGGTGATCTCCACCCAGCCGCTGAAGGACTGACACTCCCATGCCCGTCTTGCGGCAGCTGCCGCGTTGGGCATGGATTGGCGGCGGCATGCTGGCGTTCATTGCCGGTATCGTCAACGCAGCGGGCTACATGGGTTTTCGGCATCAGTCGATCACCAACCTGACCGGATCCACCAGCTTGCTTGGCGTGGCGCTCGGTACTGCCGATGTCGGCGAAGCGTGGCATTGGGCGTTGTCGATTGCCGCGTTCGTGGCGGGTGCCGTCCTGAGTGGCCTGATCGTGCAGCAGCGCACGCTCAAACTCGGTCGCCGCTACGGCGTGGCGTTGATGCTTGAATCAGTGCTGCTGTTTGCCGCCGTGCCACTGCTGGATGCAGGCAGCCCGATAGGTCTCTATCTCGCCGCGATGGGCGCCGGGTTGCAGAACGGCATGGCAAGCACGTATAGCGGCATGGTGTTTCGCACCACCCATGTCTCCGGCATGTTTACCGACCTTGGCATTTACATCGGCCAGAGGCTGCGCGGGCTTGAAGTGGATACGCAGCGCATTCGCGTCTGCGTACTGGTCACCAGCACGTTCCTGCTTGGAAGTATTGCCGGCGCGCTACTGTTTCGCGTACTGCAGGAGCGCACCTTGCTGATTCCCGCGGCGCTTACCGGCCTGTGCGGCCTCAGTTATGGTGTCTATCGGCAGTACACGATGGGGTCCGCTTCCCGCTAACGGACCGCCGCCGCGGCAGCTGTTTCCTGCGATGGCAGAGCCAGTGCTTTGCGCAGTTCATCGCGTGCGGCGTTGAAGTCGGCGCGCGAGGCTGGATCATCCATCAGCTGCGCGGCGATCACCGCGCCGGCCACCCGCCCGGCTTCCACGTCGCTGGGATAGTGCACGCCCATCACCACGCGATGCTCGGCGTAAACATCCGCACGCGTGAATATCGCTACGCGCTTTTCCGGCAACATATGCGCGAGCAGTATCGCTGTCGTATAGCCAAACGTGGCATGTCCGCTTGGGTAGCTCCAGTCATCGGGTTTTTCCACGCTGAGCGGATGCACGTCGCTGGACAGGACACTCGGTCGCGGATGCCGCCAATAGGACTTGGCCGTCTTGACGGCGGCCTTGTCCCATTGCGCGACGCGCGTGAAGAACGCTGCCGTACGCGGCAGCGTCGCTGGCGTCAGGTTTGAGCCAAGCACATCAGTCAGACGAAAGACTGATCGATCCGCATCGGCTTTCGCGGCGTCGGCTTCAGCGGGAGTCCTCGCCGCTTGCACGGCGAGAACAGTCTGCAGGTCGTCACGTGCGGTCGGCGATCCTGCGGCTGGCGGTGGTGCCAGCCACAGGGTCAGGTCGATCGTCTCTGCTTTCGCGTTTCCGTCGGCGGCAAGCGCCTGGACGCTGGGCAGCAGAAGGGCAAGCAGCATGAGTAACGCGCTACGTTTGTTCATCAGAAGAACTTGGCCGAGAGGGTGAGTTCATAGCTGCGCTCGGGGATCGTGAAATAGAGCGGCGTGCTGTCCTGCGCCGTATAGCCGGCAAGAAAATAGATGCTCTTGTTGTCAAAGATGTTGTTGACCTGCACGCCGACCTTGACGTTCTTCAACTCGCCCATGTCATGCGCAAAGGTGTAGCTGGTGGCGAGATTGGTGACGGCATATCCGCCGATGGGCTGGCTGTCTTCGGTATCGCCGAACGTGTGGCCGACAAACTTGTCGATGAGCGACGCGTAGAACGGGCCGTCACGATAGATCAGACCCAGCGCGGCGGTCTTGTGCGGCGCGTCGGGCACCCAGTCGTTGGTTGCCTTGTCGGTAGCTCGATTCAGCGAGCCGTTCGCGTAGATGCTGAAGCCATCGCCGAGGACATAGGTGCCCTCGGTCTCGAAGCCTTTGTAGAGGGCGCCGCCTTCGTTGTAGAAATACGTGACGCCACCCACCTTGCGGCTGTTGATCAGGTTGTTGAAGTCGATACTGTAGACATCCGCCGAGAGCGTCAGGCGGTCATCGTTCCAGGTCGTGCCGAGCTGGCGGTTGGTGGTCTGCTCGGGCTTGAGGTCGCCACTGGCCTGCGGATTCGTGGTGTAGAACGTGTTGAGGTTGGGTGCGAGGAAGCCCTTCGCCCACTGCGCGTAGGCCGTCCAGTTGGGAGTGAACTGCCAGTGGACAGCGAGCGACGGCAACGTCTTGGCCCAGCCCTTGCTGTAGTCCAGCGGCTGCTCGGTTTTCTGGTTCACGATGGCATCGATATCGCGTATGAAATCGGCGTACTTCACGCCGCCGGTCAACCATGCCGTGTCGGTGATGTTCCAGTTGTATTCGACGAAGGGCTGGAAGGTCTTCAGCGTATCGTGCATGTAACGGTCGACAGCTGCCGATGCAGGTGTGCCATTTAGCGCGAAATTCAGCGTGTCATCCACCTCGTTTTCCCAACGCACATTGGTCTGGCGGTCGTACCAGAAGCCGGTGCGCAGCTCGCCGGGACCCATCTCCTTGCTGATGCGGAAGGTGTCACCCCAGGAGGTATTCGAGTTACGCATGTCCTCGCCGGGCACGTCGGTGGGGCTGTAAACGGTGCCATTTGGGAATTCGCCGTTAGGGTCCTCACCATTCCAGCCAAAATGGTTGTAGGACAGGGTGTAAAGCTTATTGTCGATGGTCCAGCCGTCGAAAGCCGAATGGAGTCCGATATAACCGAAATAGGTATTGATTTCGTCGCGGTTGTAGCGGTAGTAATTCTGGCTGTCCGGATTATTGCTCAGGCCATAATTCGGTCCATATTGAGCAATCTGGGCACGTGTTGCGCCGAGCGGCACGTACTGATTGATGTTGTTGTACATGCCGACAAAGGTAAGCGTGGTGTTGTCGCCGATCGGCTGCACGACCTTGGCAAACACATTTTGCCGACGCTGTCCCGCATAGGTCAGGTAACCATCCGAACTGGAATTCTGTACGTTGATGAATGCCGTCGTGCCACCGGTCTGGGGTATCGCGCCGGTATTCAGTTCGATGCCTTGCACCTGGGTATCCCAGCTGCCGAAGCTCAGGTAAGGCGAGACGCTGAACGTGTCTGAAGGCGTCCTGGAATCCACGGCAATGGTGCCGCCGAACGTGGCATTGCCCAGCGTGCTGGCGGTGCCGGGACCACGGTCGACGACGATGCCACCGGTATCCTGATTGGTGAAATACGAGGTCGAGTGATGCGTGAAGTCATTCGAGTCGCCCCACGGGATACCGTCGAACGTCACGTTGTACTGGCCATCCTGGAAGCCGCGCATGGACACCTCCGACGCTTCCATCAGCCCAGGGCCGTTCGGTGCGATGGTGTAGACGCTGGGCGAGATCGAGATCGCATCGGTGTAATCGCCGGTAGCTGCCACGTTCTCACGCAGGTACAGGTCGCCGATGATCGACTGCGGCTGAGTTGCTATCGTCGAACCCTGGGTAGGTGCAACTGCGCTCGCCGTGGCAGTGCCGGTGACCTGCACGGCGCTGAGATTTTGGGCATTCTGGGTCTGGGGCGCGCTCGTTGCCGCGCTGTCAGTCGGATTGACGACGGCTGTCGCCGTGGTGCCGTCGGCAAAAGCCGGGGCGGATAAAATGGCGGCGATGCAGAAAGCGAGGCAAGTGGACTTGCGAACATCAGTCGTCGAGGTCAGCCGTGTCATGGATTATCCAAAATGTTGGAGTTGAATGGGCGCAGTGAAGTGCGACACCCTAGTCAGGCAACATGACACTTTCGTAACGAAAATATTAATTGCTTACCTTTAGTCGATAATCGAAAGTAAATACGCTAAGCGAAATCTAAGAATTAGAAATAAGCAAAGAATGATCCCCTGCTAAGCAAAATCTAAGCATTAATGCTTTGCGTAATAGATCACATTATTTTGAATTAGTTTTGGAATATCCACGAAATTCGCAGCTGCGCGCCATGCATGTGCGCGCGGCCAGCCGTCCCTGCTGATCTCCGGCAGATGCCTTATCATCGGCACATGTCACGTCGTGATACGTCCAGCATCCCCGGTCTGTTTGCCGAGCCCGAAGAACTCAAGCCGCTGGCCGAACGCATGCGGCCGCGCAGCCTTGACGAGATCGTCGGCCAGCAGCGGCTGGTCGGCGTGGACAAGCCGCTGCGCCGGGCGTTGGAAGCCGGGCGCGTGCATTCGATGGTGCTGTGGGGGCCGCCCGGTTGCGGCAAGACCACACTGGCGCTGCTGGTGGCGCGTTATGCCGATGCGGATTTCCGCGCGATTTCCGCGGTGCTGTCGGGCCTGCCGGAAGTGCGCAAGGCATTGGCCGAGGCCGAGGTGAACTTCGCGCAGGGGCGGCGAACGGTGCTGTTCGTCGATGAGGTGCACCGCTTCAACAAGACCCAGCAGGATGCATTTCTGCCGCATATCGAAAAGGGCGTGATCGTGTTCGTCGGTGCGACGACCGAGAACCCTTCGTTCGAGCTGAACTCCGCACTGCTGTCGCGCTGCCGCGTGCACGTGCTGGATTCGATCGCGGTGGCCGACATCGTGGCGGCACTCAAGCGTGCGCTGGACGATACCGAGCGCGGCCTGGGCGAGTTGCAGTTGCAGATTAGCGATGGGTCGCTCGAGTCCATCGCCGAGGCGGCCGATGGCGATGTACGCCGCGCACTGACCCTGCTGGAAATTGCCGCCGAGCTTGCGCAAGACGGGCGCATCGACGAGACCACGCTGACCCAGGTACTGGCTGATCGCACGCGCCGCTTCGACAAGATGGGCGAGCAGTTCTACGACCAGATCTCGGCGCTGCACAAATCGGTGCGCTCGTCCGACCCCGATGCCGCCGTGTACTGGCTGTGCCGCATGCTTGATGGCGGTGTGGATCCGCTCTATCTAGCACGGCGCATGACGCGCATGGCAGTGGAGGATATCGGCCTGGCCGAACCGCGTGCCTGGCGCATGGCACTGGATGCGTGGGATACCTACGAACGCCTCGGCAGTCCGGAAGGTGAGCTGGGGCTGGCCCAGCTGGTGATCTGGCTGGCCATCGCGCCGAAAAGCAATGCGGCCTACGTGGCCTATAACAAGGCGCGCGCTGCCATCCGCGAGGGCGGCACGCTGGAAGTGCCGATGCACCTGCGCAATGCGCCGACCAAGCTGATGAAAGGCCTCGGCTACGGCAAGGGCTATCAATACGACCACGATGCCGAAGGCGGCGTGGCACTCGATCAACAATGCCTGCCCGATGCGCTGGCCGGTACCGTGTTCTATGAGCCGGTCGAACGCGGACTGGAGCTGCAGTTGCGCGAGAAGTTGCTGGCGTTGCGCGCCGCCCGCCAGCAGGCACGCGGCAAGTAGATTGCTGCGCGATTGCGGTGTTATCCACGGCTTCTGGCTCCCTCCCCTGCTCGCAGGGGAGGGCTGGGGTGGGGTAAAGCTCTTGATCTCAAACATCCGGAAATGCACCCCTCCCAGCCTCCCCCTGCAAGCAGGGGACCATGCCCGCCAGTCCCGAAGTGATCGCGGCTTTTGGCTCCCTCCCCTGCGCGCAGGGGAGGGTTGGGGTGGGGAAAGCTCTTGATCTCAAACGCCCGGCAAAGCACCCCCTCCCAACCTCCCCCTGCAAGCAGGGGAAGGAGCCATGCCCGCCAGTCCCGAAGTGATCTCGGCTTCTGGCTCCCTCCCCTGCGCGCAGGGGAGGGCTGGGGTGGGGTAAAGCTCTTGATCTCGAACATCCAAATTCGATCAAGCGGATTCGATCAACCCAAATCCGCGCTGCTGCGAGTGCCCTTGCCTGCACCGAGGTATCGGGCATAGATTCGCCCCACCACACGGGGAGGGACGAATCATGCGCATACTCGTAGCGGGGCTGATCGGCGGCATCCTGATGTTCATCTGGGGCGCCGTGGCACATCTGGCGTTGGGGCTAGGCAATGTCGGCCTCAAGGCGCCGGCGAACGAAAACGTGGTGCTCAGCAGCCTGCATGATGGCCTGGGGACGGAGCCGGGCGTGTACATCCTGCCGTGGCTCAGCCCGAGTCAGATGAATGATCCCGCGCAAAAGCTGGCCTACTCGACCAAGAGCATCCGGTCGCCGTATGCGTGGATCGTCTACATGCCACAGGGCGAGGATCTCACCCAGATGGGCCGGCAACTGCCGCGGCAATGGGCATCGGACACGCTGGCGGCGCTGATGCTGGCGTTCGTCATGGCATTCGCCGGATTGAGTTTCGGACGACGTATCGCGATCGCCGCCGCGGTGGCCGTCTATGCGTGGCTCAATACCATGGTGCCGTACTGGAACTGGTATCGCTTCCCGCTCGACTTCGCACAGGCGGCGCTGCTTGAACAGCTGCTCGGCTGGCTGATCGCTGGCGCGGCGATGGCATGGTGGCTGGGCCGCTACGAGCGCAAGCTCGCCAGCTGAGGGATGGGTCAGATCGGGCGATGGTGCCGGGGCAGGGCACCATCCCCCGGCTTTCGTTGCGGTGCTTGCCACCGGCAGCGATAATTGAGGGTTCAAGCCTTTCTCTGGACTCGATCATGCTGGATCCCGCACTGCTGCGTTCGCGCCTGGCCGAAACCGCCGCGCGTCTCAAGGAGACCCGCGGCTACCTGCTGGACGTCCCCGCTTTCGAGGCGCTGGAAAGCACGCGCAAGCAACTGGCGATGGAGACGCAGGAACTGCAGAACCTGCGCAACACGCGCTCCAAGGCGATCGGTCAAGCCAAGGCCAAGGGCGAAGACGTCGCGTCGCTGATGGCGGAAGTGGCCGGCATCGCCGACAAGCTGAAGGCGAATGAACAGGCACTGGCCGACGTGCAGGCGAAGCTCGCCGACATCGCGCTGGTCATTCCGAACATCCCGCACGAGTCCGTGCCGGTGGGCAAGGATGAGAGCGACAACGTCGAGATCAGCCGCTGGGGCACGCCGCACACGTTCGATTTCGAAGTGAAGGACCACGTCGTATTGGGCGAGCGTCACGGCTGGCTCGACGGCGATGCCGGCGCCAAACTTTCCGGCGCACGCTTCACCGTATTGCGCGGCCAGCTCGCACGGCTGCATCGCGCCATCGGCCAGTTCATGCTCGATCTGCACACTGGCGAGCACGGCTACCTCGAATGCAACGTGCCGGTACTGGTCAACGCCGAAAGCATGCTGGGCACCACCCAGTTGCCGAAGTTCGAAGAAGATCTGTTCGCCACAAGCGTCGGCGAATCGAAGCGCTACCTGATACCCACCGCCGAAGTGTCACTGACCAACCTGGTACGCGACACCATCCAGGATGCCGACGCGCTGCCGCTGCGCTTCACCGCACACTCGCTGTGCTTCCGAGCCGAAGCCGGCAGCTACGGCCGCGACGTGCGCGGCATGATCCGCCAGCACCAGTTCGAAAAAGTCGAGATGGTGCAGGTCGTCCGCGCCGCCGACTCCTACGACCAGCTCGAAGAAATGGTCGGCCACGCCGAAAAAGTGCTGCAGAAACTCGACCTGCCATACCGCAAGCTGCTGCTATGCACCGGCGACATGGGCTTCCAGTCCACCAAGACCTACGACCTGGAAGTGTGGCTGCCCAGCCAGAGCACCTACCGCGAAATCTCCAGCTGTTCTAACTGCGAAGACTTCCAGGCGCGACGGCTGCAGGCGCGTGTGCGCAACGCGGAGACTGGCAAGCCTGAGCTTGTGCATACCTTGAACGGATCTGGCCTCGCTATCGGCCGCACGCTGATCGCGGTGATGGAGAACAACCAGAACGAGGATGGGTCGATCAACGTGCCGGAAGTTTTACGGCCCTATATGGCTGGGTTGGATCGTATCGCTTGAGCAAGCGCTGCTGGTGTAGTCGTCTGCGGGATCGTTCCTGATAAACTACGTCGACAAGTTTTGGAGAGATGGCCGAGTGGCTTTAGGGCGGCAGGAACTTGAAGCGAAGGCAGGAAGCCGAAGCGAACATCGACGAAGTCGATGGCCCCGAAGGGGCGAAGGGCAGGATGCCCGCAGTAAAACTGCCGTAGTGACGCGCATGGCGCGTCTTCGGCGGGATAACCAGTTTATGGAGAGATGGCCGAGTGGTTTAAGGCAGCAGTCTTGAAAACTGCCGTAGGTGTGAGCCTACCGTGGGTTCGAATCCCACTCTCTCCGCCAAATGAAAGAAGGGGGTCAGACGACTAAATGTCTCTGACCCCTTTTTTTCTGGTGTCACCAGGCTTAGTCGGTAGCTTTGAAGTTACGTGCCGCGGGGCTTGTCGTTTTTGCAGGTCACGCTGGCGAAATTGCGTCGCCTACAAGCCGTACCTGCCCTTTGCCCGTCCGTGCTCCGCACAGGGAAGCCGCAGATCGTCAAGATGCCGCTTTCGAAATAAGCGTGAATTGAAGAAAGCCCGTGCATGCTAATGACTAGCTACGGGAATTTCGTCGTATAGTATCTTACAGAATCGATTTGGCGCGTGCACTGAGACAAATGTGATTGCAGTCGTACCGACGTTGTTTTTCCATTTCCACTCGCGAGAATATGGGGTTGTGACAATTGACGGCGAACCGTGCATCTCCAGTAACTGTTTGTACTGCAACTGGCAAAGAGCCTCGTCGCGCTGGGGGGTGTCGATGGTGACTCTTACCAATCGTCCTGAAGATAGTGAGAAGCAGAAGGATACGTCGAGATTCCATACAGCCGTAGGCTGCTGTATGTTGATGCCTTCCCGAAGTATGCAAGTCGAGTCTGGATAAGAACGCGCACGTACTAGTTGAGTTTGCACTGGGCTGGCGACACCATTGCTTGCTGTTATCACCTGCTCGGGTGTCATACCCCACTTCGCATACTGCCAACCTCCGTCCTCATTGGCGCGAGAGACAGATGCAAAGAAGGCGCATAACACGAACACTATGATCTGCCTCATATCCAGTTCCTTCTGGTGCATTGCGCACCTCTGATGCGAAGAGTAAACGACTCCAGTGTGCGACGCATCCCTTTGACGAAACGTTGAGCTGCGTCATGGCGCAATGGGGATGAGGGGAGTTGAACCAGCAGCGTTCGCCTTTGCGAGCAGATCGACCTACAGGCAGGATCGCTGCGACCGATCCGGTCGACGGCCTATCGGTCAGTGCCACCTTCGATCTCTACTTCGTCGGTACCGGTAACACCACCCAGGTCTAGACCGCGGATCACTCGCGCAAGTCCAGACCGCACAGACCCAGACCACCACCCCCAACATCGTGGCCGAATGGTTCACCTACGACGCCGACAACCGGGCACAGCCTGGGGTCAGGATCATTTTTTGCGACCTCAGGCGACTTCTCTGAGCGTTAGGAGATGAACCTGGTCGGCTCCGTGCCGTCTTCGCCGTGCTTGTTGATCCGGGCGGCGAAATGGTGACCCCTTCGTCGGTTGCCTAGCCTGCTCATGCGTCGACGGCCAGAAACTCTCGTGCAAGGCATAGTCCAGCTGGTCGGCCAGGCGATCGAAGCAGCGGGCGAGGGCGTTGGGCGAGAGCTGGAGATGGTCCGCTTCGTCGCTGACGCGCGCAGCGAGGTCGGCCAGCAGCCGGATCTCTTCACGTGTATCGCAGAGCCGTTCGTGGGCTGCTTCGGGGAGGTGGTAGCACAGCTCGGCAACCTGATTCTTTTCCATGGCTCATCACTCCTTGAGAGCTGAACAACCGTCGAAACGGACGTATGGCAAATACTTCGGACGACCTTGCGTCAGGCCAACATTTCGAGAATTCAGCATGTGCTTGTCAGCACGTATTTATAAGGAGGCTATAAGTAGACTCTTTATAAGAGTAGTAGAGCTGAAGGAGGCAAATGCCATGCTTATACGCATGGAAAACCATCACGCGCCGAGCGCCTTGGCGCTGTCATACGCACGCACTGACAAGCTACTGAGCTAAGCCAGCATCGCTTCGCTGATCAGATCGACATGCATCGAGCCTATTACTCAGCCATCGAACGCGACGAGAAGAACATCACGCTCGATACCTTGCTGCGGGTTGCAGATGGCTTGGGCGTCAACGCCTCGGATTTGTTCGGGAAAGCCAAGCTTTAAGGGCGCAGCGGGTGCGTGGTACCGATACATTCGCGCCATTTACGCGCGAAGCTAGCCGACAGAAGGGTGCCACTGTAGCGGCAGGCTCCATGGCGGGCAGGGGCAACCGGCGCGCTCAGAAAGTCAGCGGCGCGGCGCGTAGCGGCGAAACTCCCCTGACCAGTCCATTCGCGGTGACCTGAATTCGGCCATCACGTCATTCGGCGAATGCGGACGGATCACGATTTCCCCGTCGACCAGTTCATCGCAGAAACGTCCACCCTTAGGAGGCTCGATGGCGTATCGGCTGGTGTGCGGATCACCGTGCACGAGGTGGGCATGCAAGACACACGTGTGAGGCCCATGCACCTGCGCGACCAGGCGATGTGGCTCGAACCGGATTTCGGTGTAAACCCCATGGGGACCTCGGGCGTGGAGGACTCCATCGAAAAGAGGGGACGGAGCAGCCGGTGCGCAAAGTGCCGTGGCGCTGATACTCAGAAGCACGATAGTGACCCACGTCCTTGGTCGCATCCCTATGGCAAGCGCATGGCCAGTGGGACGGGTAGATGCCGGGTCAGTGTGGGCGGTGGGATCAGGCAGGGCATCCATCGGAGCATCTCAAAAATCGGCTGACAAGTAGAGCATCTGCGGGTCGCACGCACTGAGATCTGGCCCGCATCGTCGGATCCGAAAATCACGCAGGTGTTTTCGATCAATGCGCTGTTGCCGTTGCGGGCGCGGTTTGCGCAGCTCAATGATTGGATGGGAGGAGGTTGTGGCGTTCGATGAGTATGCCAACCGTCAAAGTGGGTCAGAGCCACTCCTGGCAACACTTTTCTTCAGCGGCTGCCGTCAAAGCTCTTTGGCCGCCTCAATGAGCATGAGCTCGAGCGCCTCAGCAGCTGGTGACACCGCAGACTGACGGTCGATGACGTATTCGAGCATGCCAAGCTCCGGCAGCCCTTCATCGAGACGGATCAGGCCATCGGGGATCACAAAGCCGGTGAAAGCGCTGATGCCGAGCCCGGCGATCACGGCGGCCTGGATGACCATGACGCTGCTGCTGCTGACGGCGACGCGATACGAACGACCTGCCGCTTTCAGTGCTTCGAGCATGCGGGTGCGGGCAACACTCGGCTCAGGATGTACGGCAAGCGGGAGCACGGATTCGGCGCCAGTGACCGCCATGTTGGGGCTGCCGCACCAGTACAGTGGTTCAGTTCTGACAACGTAGCCGCGTCGACTGCCGCTGAGACGCTTGGCGAATACCAGGTCGTGTTTGTTTTCGTCCAGTTCGCGAAACAGGTCGCCGCTGAGACCAGTGTTGATCACCAGTTCGACGTCAGGATTTCGCCGCACGAAGCTGGCGAGCGCGGTGGCGAGGTGTGACGACGCAAAGTCCTCGGGCAAACCAAGGCGCACAGTACCGTTCAACGGCGGCCCGCACACCGTGGTCATGGCCTCGTCCATGAGTTCGAGAATTTTCACCGCGTATCGGTGCAGGGTCTCACCCTGTGGTGAAAGTCGCACATTGCGAGTGTCGCGCTCGAACAGCGGTAGCCCGACGAGATCTTCAAGGCGGCGAATATGTTGGCTAACCGTCGATTGCGAAAGACTGATGTGTTCAGAGGCCACTGTGAAGCTCCCAGTCTGGGCCACGATGACGAAACTGCGAAGAAGTTCGCTGGGTAACGGTCGCATTGAAAAATCCTCTGAATGGCGGCTGATAATTTCATAAATCGATCGAGCTGCACGCGTTAGGCTTTACCCACGCGATGGATGCGACCCGCTCAACACCGCCGGCGACATCCATTGAACAACGAAATGTTCAAACCATCGAATACCCGTCGAGTGAGGCACACCAACAGTCTGTTTGCCCCGTTTGAAAAAAATAGAGACACCTCCGATTCATGTTTTAAGTAACCCCCACCTTTTTAGGAAAACACCCATGAAAAGCACAACAGGCAAGAACATCCTGCTATCGGTAGCGCTGCTGTTTGGCAGCGCCGCAGCGGCAGCGCCGGCCGTGGCAGCCACGCCGGTGCACAACATCGTCCTGGTGCATGGCGCTTGGGTCAACGGCAGCGGCTGGAAGCCGGTGTATGACATTCTGGTGAAGGATGGCTATCACGTCTCCATTGCCGAACATCCGCTGACCTCATTCGACGATGACGTCACTGCGGTCAAGCGCATCGTCGAGATGCAGGACGGTCCAACCATCCTTGTCGGCCACAGCTATGGTGGCGCGATCATCACGGATGTCGGCAATGACCCGAAGGTTGTCGGCCTCGTTTATATTGCCGCGCACGCGCTGGACAAGGGTGAAACCGAGGTCGGCAATGGAAAACAGTATCCGAATGCCACCGGCAAGGCTGGCGACGTCAGGAAAACGGCTGACGGCTTTCTGTACCTGGACCCCGCCCATTATCCAGCTGACTTCGCCGCCGATCTGCCTTTGAAGCAGGCACAGTTCGAGGCGAATGCCCAGGAACTCACTGCAGCGTCAGTGTTCAATTCTCCAGCAGGCGACCCCGCATGGAAGACCAAGCCGAGCTGGTACGCGGTGGCCACGGCCGATCGCATCATCAATCCCGACCTCGAGCGGATGTACGCCAAGCGCGCTGGCAGCCATACGATCGAAGTGCAAGGTGCGAGCCATTCGGTGTATGAGTCCCATCCGAAAGAAGTGGCTGCACTGATCGAGCAGGCTGCAACCCACGCAGTCCCGTAACCGCTGACGGTGCAGGATTAGGCTGCGGCACTGTCGCGCCGCGGCCGATTCGCTAATCAGAAGTCATGAGGCTAGCATGAGGCTAGGGTCAGGTTCCTTTTTTGCCACGTCCGGCGCCCTTACCGAGCGTTGGAAAATGAACTCCTCTTCCAGCGCACCACCGCGCTACAGCATGCTAGGCATGCTCGTTCATGCAGACCAGCAGTAGAGCGCACTGCCAAAAATACCCGGCGCTTGAAGTTCGGCAGGGTTCGTGCCCCAGAAGCAGTAAAAAGTGTCTTGCTCGGGTTGATAGACAAGCCAATATCCAGCGCTATGAGCGACGCATATCCCTGAAACCATGCTCCCGATCTCGCGATCGGGGAACCCTGGCGGAGTGACTTGAGCGTTGATCTCGAATGGCACGCTGATATGACTTCTGATGTCACTTACCAAATCGGCAAAGTAAGTTTTTTCATCAACACCCTGGTTAACGTAAACCCCGCTTGTATCGGAAAATGCTGCTTCGAGTTTTTCAAGTGGCGAGGGTGTAGACACGTTAGAAACTCCGCGTGAAGGTAAGAGCATTCTTTAATGCTAATTCGTCGCATCCGGTGTCTTCGGTGGGGGTGATGGAGGCGGCGGCGCAGGATAGTGAAGTGTCTCGTGTGGCTTATCGCCGTTCGCCGGTATATCGATACGTGGGCCATCTTTTGTGGTGGCTGGCCGATAAATGACCCCATTGTCAGATTCACTTACCGGCGGATTTTGATGGAGCGCGAGCATGGCGATGGGCGGCGGGAGTACCGGCAACGCGGAGTACCGGCAATGCGGTGGGGCTTGGCGTCGACCATGGCCCGAGAGTAATCGTGGCCGAGTGCGCATTGAGCCGAGCAATTCCACGCACCGAACTGCCTCTTGCAAGAATTAAGTGACCGTGACGCGCTAATTTGCCATTGCTTGATGCTATCGAAGCGATTCAGAGGTGCGGCCCCGGCGGCGCAGTGCCTGTGGGGATTGGCCGTATATTCGAAGGCATACCCGCCGCATGCGCTCCATGGCGCCGAATCCTACTTTCATGGCGATCTGGTCGAGCGGTTCGCGCGTACCTTCGATACGTGGAAGCGCGGCTTCGCAGCGAAGGCGCTCGATGGCATGGGCTGGGGTTTCGCCCGTTTCCGCGACGAACTGGCGCGCAAACTGGCGCGCGCTGATGTTTGCCACCTCGGCCAGCTGCTCGACCGAGAGACGTTCGCCGAGATGTGCGCGGGCGTAGGCTAGAGCGTCGCGGATGCGCCCGGGTCGTGGCTCCAGCTCCAGCATGGTGGAGAACTGCGACTGCCCTCCGCTGCGACGGTGGTACACGACGAGATCCCGCGCGATTGCCTTGGAAATCTCGATCCCACAATCCTCCTCGATCATCGCGAGTGCGAGATCGATACCCGCAGTGATGCCTGCCGATGTCCAGATGTCGTCCTCACGAATGAAGATCCGATCCGCATCGACCTTGATCGAGGGATAGCGCTGTTGAAGCTCGGCGGCATATCGCCAATGCGTTGTAGCGCGACGCCCATCGAGCAATCCCGCTGCGGCGAGAAGGAAGGACCCAGTGCAGACGCTTGCCTTGCGCCGAGCTCTTGGTGCGATCGCGCGGAGGAGGGAAGTGGTTTCGGCCTGATCATCAAGAACCGCCATGGCGGAAGCTCCCACGACCATCAACGTATCGAGATGGTTTGGCGATGGCGGCGGCACGGTGTCGATGGCAACACCTGAGGAGCCGCGCACTAGCCCTCCCGCACTCGAGACGATACGGATGTCATATCGCGCATGGTGGAAATCAACCGCGAGATTGAACGCACAAAGTGGCCCGCCCAGATCGAGCAATTCGAAGCCGGGAAACACGATGAACCAGATGGCTCTGGATACGCCGGGGTGGGGCATTTCACTTTCCTGAACTTGGCAGAATAAGAGGGAAATATGTCATTTCCGCCAGCCGATGCAAAGCCTAGACTTTTTCCCGTCGATTGAAGAGCCGGCGACGGCCAAACACCAACGGAGAAAGGCGATGACTACTGCATCAAACGTAATTCTGGTCCACGGCGCATGGGGTGATGGCTCGAACTGGGCGAAGGTGATTCCGCTTCTCGTTGAAAAGGGAATGAAGGTAACCGCCGTCCAGCTGCCCCTGACCGGTTTCGAGGCAGATGTTGCAACGGTGCGGCGCGCCATCGCGCTGGCTGAGGGAGACGTCGTCCTGGTCGGTCACAGCTATGCCGGCGCGGTGATCGGCGAAGCGGGCAATGACCCGAAGGTTGTCCGCCTGGTCTATGTCGATGCCTTCGCGCCGGATGCTGGCGAGTCTGCGGGCATGCTCTTCGCGCAATTCCAGTCTGCCCCCTTGAATGCAGAGGTCAGGCCTGATGCGGAAGGCTTTCTCAAGCTCACCCGTACCGGAATCTTCGAACTATTCGCGCAGGATCTGGACGAAGACGGAAAAGCCGTGGCCTACGCCACCCAGGGGCCGGTCAGCGGCGCCGCATTGGGAGGCGTGCTCACCCAGGCCGCATGGCGGAGCCGGCCGACCTATTACCTCATCGGCGACCAGGACCACGCGATCCCGCGGGTGGAACAGGAGCTCATGGCGGCCCGGATGAACGCGACTATCGCGCATGTCGACAGCAGTCATGTCCCGATGCTCTCCCAGCCGAAGACGGTGGCGAGCTTCATTCTCCAGGCCGCCGGCTGACGGAGCCCGTTCCCCACTCAACGAAACATGTGATGCGAGCGGGACGGTGCGCGCGAACAAGGCCAGCACCGTCCCGTTTGCCACACAAGGACCGCTGTCATGATGATCGTATCGAACGGGATTGAGCTGCATGTGGAGCAGCGCGGAGCAGGCGCGCCAGCCCTTGTCTTTCTGCATTATTGGGGAGGATCCTCACGCACCTGGCGGCACGTCGTCGAGGAGCTGACGCCTGAATTCCGCACCGTCGCGATCGATCAGCGCGGCTGGGGGCGGTCGGATGCGCCCGCAAGTGGCTATGCGTTGGCGAACATGGCCGACGACGCGCAAGCCGTGATCGAGGCGCTCGACCTGGAACGCTACATCCTGGTCGGGCACTCGATGGGCGGCAAGGTTGCGCAGTTGATCGCGTCCCGTCATCCAAGTGGACTTATGGGTCTCGTCCTGGTCGCGCCGGCGCCACCGACACCGCTGAATATGCCACTCGAGGTGCGCGAGGGAATGGTGCACGCCTACGATTCGCGTGAAAGCATCATCGCGACGCTTGAACAGGTTCTCGCACCGAACGGCCTCGACCCCGAAGATCTCGAAGCCGTCATTGCCGACAGTCTTGCCGGTGCTCCTGCTGCCAAACACGCATGGCCATTGGTTACGAGCCAGGAAGACATTGGCGCCGCCGTGTCTGCCATCGACGTGCCGGTCATCGTCATATCCGGTGAGCATGATCGGGTCGATCCGCCATCCTCGCTGCGGCGCGAGCTGCTTCCGCGGATACCACAGGCGCGGCTTGCCGTGCTCCCGAAGATTGGCCATCTCTCTCCGCTCGAGGCACCGAAGGACATTGCCGGCATCATCAAGGCCTTCGTGTTCTCCGTAACCAAAGACGGATTTTCGTTGCCATCGACGGTGGGAGACGTTTTCCTGTCGCGATGTTCGGACTGCGGGATGGCGCGTTTGGCTGCAGCCAAGGCCGGCCTAGCTCAAGAACAGTAGAAGCGTGGAACTGCACGGCCATCTGGCGCGTCGCCCTCACGACTCAACCGAACCTCTTCGTGTTCAACATCAAATCACCTCAAAGGAACATCCCATGTCGACCCAAGAGATCATTCGAATCCCCATTTTGCCCTTCAGCATGGTCAACGCGCATCTGATCAAAAGCGATTCCGGTTGCATACTTGTCGATGCGGGCATCCCGGCTTCGGAGCGAAAGATTGCGCGGGTTCTCGGCCAGCATGGTTTGTCCTTCAAGGACATCAAGCTGATCATCGTGACCCACGCGCACACCGATCATGCAGGGAGTGCCGCACGCGTGCGCGAATTGTCGGGAGCCCCCATCCTGGCGCACAAGGACGATGCCGATTTTTACAGCCGCAAGGAGCCGATGACGTACTGTCCGACGGGTTGGTTTGGCAAACTCTTTCTGAAAACACCAGCACCGCACGAGCCATATGAGGGCTTTCAGCCGGATATCCTGATGGAAAACGCGCACTCGGTGAGCCTGATGGATTTTGGCGTCGACGGGGTTGTTAGTCACACGGCGGGGCACACTCCCGGTTCCATTGCGATCGAGTTGTCGTCGAAAGACGCCTTGGTCGGCGATTTGATCGCATCGGGAATCCTGATCGGAGGCATCGCGTTTACCGGCCATGCCATCCGTCCTCCGTTTGAAGATGACCCGCACATGGTCGCCCGCGAACTCGAACGCCTTGTTCAAGGAGGAGCCAAACGTTTCCATATGGGCCATGGCGGTCCCTTGGAAGCGGCCAAAGTTCTGCGGCATGCGCGGTTCTTGTCGCAGATGGCACCCAGCCCATGCACGTCCGGCTACTGCAGTCATTCAGCGCACTGAATGGCGTCAAACAAGACACGCGATTCGATTTAGCGACCTTAAGAAAGGGGTCATCGTTTCGCCGTACGGATCAATAGGCACACAAAAGCCCTACCCCGGCGTGGCCGACGTGGACAAAGGGGACGGGTGAGGTGGTTAAGGCAATCGTTGGGCTTTTGTACGTCGCGATCTTCTTGCATCGGCCTCACATGCCTTGTATCAACGCGCATTGCAATAGTTGCGGGCAAGATGTCGTCGCCAACAAGAGCGGCGAAAGGAAGCCGCTTTGCTCCGGGCACCGCGGTGGCGGCGACCACGTCAATCAGGCAATTCATCTTCGCAAACGCGCAGGCATGCGTCAGATATCGCTGAAGCTGTGATCGAGCTTGGATGGAAAGAGCGTGGTCTTCACGAAGAAAGGCCATGCAAAACAAACGCTTTGAATCCGTCGGCGCGCAATCATTCACGCGAAGACTTGGTCACGCACGTCGCAGCCGACATCCATGGAAGCCACGTCCTTCGGCCATCTTCAGACTTCATGCATCCCAACCGCGTTTCCACGCGTACCTCCTTGCGTCTCCCAAGGAAGTGAGATGGCCAGGGGGTCGACCGTGGAGACCAGTCATCCAGTGGCTCGAGAACGCAGCAGATCTGCCGTTTGGAAAGTCATCATTTCTGCCTCACGCCGAAAAGATCACAGGAGCTGAACCTGCCATCGGAGCCGCACAAGGTCGCCTGAGCGCAAAACCCATCGACCTCCGCGGAACTCGATCATTCACGCGTGACGAGGTAACACCATGAAACTGAGACTGAAACCCCTAGTCCTGTTGTTGAGCCTTCTACCAGCCGTAGTCATGGCATCAAGCCATCGCGAAGCACCGTTCATAAGCACCATGCCACAGCTCGATGCCAGCGACTTCTACATGTTCATGAGTTACGAGCAAGGACGAGCAGGCTATGTAACCTTGCTGGCTAATTACAATCCGCTACAGGACGCTTACAGCGGTCCGAACTTCCATGCCTTGAGCGACCGGGCTATCTACGATTTTCGCATTGACAACACCGGTGGCGCGACCGCGAATCTCACTTTCCGTTTCACGTTCACCAACACCTACAACAAACTCGCTGTTCCGACGGGCGCCGCCAGCGGGCCAACGCCGGTGCCATTGATCAACATTGGTGCGTTCAGCGCCAGCGACACGAGCAATCTCAACGTCACCCAGACCTACAAGGTAGAGCTCGTACGGGATGGCGGTGTTGGACAACCGCTGACCAATTTCACCGGTGGTTCGCAGACGTTTGTCAAACCCATGGACAACATCGGCAACAAATCGGTCGCGGCCTATGAAACCTATGCCGGCAGCTACGTCTATACAGTCAACATCCCGGGATGCGCGCAGCCGGGCCGGATGTTTGCAGGCCAGCGCAAAGATGGTTTCGTTGCCGACCTTGGCGCGATTTTCGATCTGGTGAACCTCAATCCGCTCGGTGCACGAGACTCGACAACTAACGCTCTGACTGAAAAAAATGTCACCACGTTGGCACTCGAAGTGCCTGTCGCGTGTTTGCGGGATACTGCTGGCGACGTCGTGATCGGCGGTTGGACAACAGCTTTTGTGCAGAACAACTGGGTCTTGAGTCAAACCGGTACGCAATCGGATTACTACGCACCCAACAATTTCTATAGTGAAAACTATACCCAAGTATCCCGATTGGGTTCGCCACTGGTGAATGAGCTTGTCATTGGCCTTAAAGACAAGGACAAGTTCAACGGCAGCGTCCCCTCGCAGGATGCACAGTTCCTGACCTATGTGACCAACCCAACGCTGCCGGTTCTATTGAATGCCTTGTTCAGTACTGCAGTGCCGAACACTCCACGTAACGATCTGGTAAGTGCGTTTCTCACCGGGTTACCTGGACTCAACAAGCCGACACACGTTGTGCCTTCCGAAGAATTGCGACTGAACACCAGCATCGCACCTACTGCGCCAGCATCGCAAAATGATCTTGGTGTGCTCGGCGGTGACCTGGCCGGCTTCCCGAACGGTCGTCGCCCTTACGACGATGTCGTCGACATCGCGCTGCGCGTGGTGGAAGGTGCCATTTGCAGCACAGCGTATGGCAGCTGCGGCAGTGAAACGACTGACCCGAACAACGGAGCGCCCTTTACCGATGGCGCGCGTTCACCGGGGCCGACAGCCGCGACGGAAATGGTGACGGGCAACGAGAACGCAGCGGATACCTATCTGGATCACTTCCCGTACCTCAATACGCCAGTGCCAGGCTCGGTCAATGCCCCGGCGCCAAGTGCAGCAAGTGCCACCGCCCGTCATTGATACACGGCAACTCAATTAACTTTCCATTGCGGTAAACCGCCTTCGAGTACAACCATATGAATGACAAAAACGAAGGCAATTTCGACGAAGTACGGTGCAGCAGCCGCCGTACCGTACTTCGTCTTTTTTTACCCTTGCTGCTCATTCTGCCGGCTCCTCTTCTCGCACAAACGAATCGCACCAAGCCGTACATTCCGGCCAGCGACGGCGTTGTGTTGCAACTCGTACCTCCAGCGACTGACCCGCGCGTGCGGCAGTTCGAGCAACTACGCAACGATTTCAATGCTCACCCTCAAGATGCGGCAAAGGCTGTGTTGCTGGCTCAGGCCTACGTGGACTATGGACGCTCGACCGGCGATGCCCGCTATCTGGGGCGCGCCATGGCGGTGGTTCAGCCATTCATGGCTGCGCCGGCACCGCCTGTTCCTGTCATGCTCGTACACGCGACGATCCAGCAGAGCCGCCACTTCTTCCAGGCATCTCGGGACGAGCTCTCGCAGATTCTCAAACGTGATCCGGCCAACGTGCAGGCGCTGCTGACATTGGCGACGATTGCCATGGTTCAGGGCGACCACGATCTGGCCAATCGCCTATGCGTTGACCTCACCAACAATGCTGGCAATTTCATGGGCATGATCTGCACAGCCTCTTTGCGCAGCCTTAGCGGTCAAGGCGAACAGGCTTACGCACTGCTCACCTATGTGGAAGACCCTGGTCCCAAGGCGCCTCCAGCCATCGTGGCGTGGATCGAGGGTTTGATGGCCGACACCGCGGCGCGCATGGGTAATGCCGCCACGGCCGATGTTCACTTCAAGAAAGCCCTGCGACTGACGCCGGGTGACAACTTCCTGCTGGCTGACTACGGCGAATTTCTGATTGACCAGGGCCGTACCAAAGAAGCGATTGATCTGGTCGGCAATGACACCCAGTCCGACACATCGTTTCTAGTCCTGGTGACCGCGGAAAAGGCGCTCGGCTCACCCAAAGCCAAAGCCGACATGGCGGAAATGGATGCCCGGTTTCAGTCCATGGATCAGCGAGGTGATCACGTCTTCATGCGTGAGGAAGCGAGTTACCTGCTGCATGTCGAGCATGATCCAAAGAGCGCACTTAACCTGGCCAGACAAAACTGGCAGGTGCAACACGCGCCCAAGGACGTGCGGGTCTATCTGGAAGCGGCACTCGCCACAGGCGATCCAGCGGCAGCCAAGCCTGCGCTCGATTTCATTGATCGCACGCATCTCAAGGATGTGACTATCGATCCACTCGTGGCGCAGTTGAGGGTACTGAAGCCGGCTCGATCACCCTCGGCCGTCTCGACCTCAGCGAGTCGTTCTTTCTCATCAGGGAGCGGTCGATGAAGCTGCGAAGACTATGGTATGCGGTGTTCGCCACCGTCATGAGCTTGAGCCCGTTGAGCGCGCTGGCGCACAAGGAAAGCGATGCCTATCTCAGCCTGCGCACTGATACTGCGCACGATCATGTCATGCATGGACAATGGGATATTGCACTGCGCGATCTCGACTACGCCATTGGCCTCGATGAAAATCATGACGGTGCGATCACCTGGAAAGAGGTGAAGGACAAGCGCAGCGCCATCGAGAATTACGCGCTTGCGCGCATGCAGGTCAAGGGAGATGGGCTGACTTGCGACATGCAGCCGACTGGGCAAAAAATCGACGAGCATACCGATGGCGCCTATGTGGTGATTCTGTTTGACGCCGTCTGCGACAAGAATATTCCGAGCAAGCTGACAATCGATTACCGGTTGATGTACGACCTAGATCCCTACCATCGTGGCATCGTCACCATTCATTCGGGCGACAAGATCGCTGGCGCGGTACTGGGACCGAGCAATCCTGTGGCCAGCATCAACCTGCGCGAGCCGGACCGCTGGGGCGAGTTCAAGAGCTTCGTCACCGACGGCATCTGGCACATCTGGACTGGTATCGACCATATTCTCTTTCTGCTTTCCCTGCTGCTGCCGGCTGTACTGGTCATGCGCCGCACTGATCCACGCAGTGGCGGATGGCGAGTCCGTGGCGCCCTTTCAGAAAGCAGCGGCCTGTTGATGGCGTTGGCGCCGGCTTCAACGCGCTATCGCTGGGAGCCCGTATCGACTTTCTGGCCAGCCTGCCTTGATGTGATCAAGATTGTCTCGGCCTTCAGCCTTTCGCATTCAATCACGCTTTCTCTTGCCGTACTCGGCTACGTGCACTTGCCCAGCAGGTTGGTGGAATCGGGTATCGCGTTGTCGGTGATGGTCGCCGCGCTGAATAATGTGTATCCCCTGGTCAATAAGCGTGTGTGGCTCATCGCGTTTGCTTTCGGGTTCATCCATGGCCTGGGATTCGCCAGCGCATTGAGTGGCCTGCAACTGCCCGCCGATGCCATGGCGGCGTCGCTCGGTGGATTCAGCGTCGGCGTCGAAATCGGCCAGGAAGCAATCGTGCTGGCTTTCCTTCCGATCGCCTATCTTGTGCGCAAGACCCACTTCTATCAGGTGGCCATGTTGCGTTGGGGCTCGGTGCTGATCGTCGTCATCGCGGCCGGCTGGTTCGTGCAGCGTGCGTTCGATATCCTGATTCCAGGTTTCAGCGCCTTCATTCCCAACTGATCGACGATCGGGTCTTCATCGGGTTTGCAGATTCAGCGTACAGCCTGGGCTCGAACACGATTGAGCATCAAAGCAGCTTGATGCCAAAAGGCCTGAAGATCAGCGCAAACAAGCCAGGGCAAATGATCGTCAGTACCGCACACATGGATAGCGCGGGCCAGAAACCGAAGCGGGCGAACAAGCGCGAAAACGCGGCAAACATGGGCAACGTGGGCGCTACGGACCAGAACGTGTACCAAGGATGTTTTCCTTGCGGCTGCTTCTCGACATACAGCCAGGTCAGCGCAGACAAGGTGACCAGCGGCAGCGAAGCCAGTAATGCGCCTAGGCGGTCACTGCGTTTTGCGAATTCGGATACGGCCACGACGATGGCAGCGGTCAACAGATACTTCCGTGATGGTACGGAGCGGCGATTCGGTCCGTATCAAAGGTGAGGATCGACATGCTGACAGCTTGCCGACAACCCTTCAGCTAGAGCTTCAAGTTCAGCGTAAGGCGAAATTCACGCGGCTCGCCGGGATGGACCGTGATGCCATCAGGCACGACAGGACTGGTCAGCGAAGCGCGATAGTCCTGTTCGTAAGCGATATCGTAGTACTTGCGATCGAACAGATTCAGCACATCCAGCGACAGTGAGATCCGCGGCGTCAATGCATGCTGCACACGCATGTCCGTGACTACGGCCGCCGGCCCCACCAGAGTGCCGTCCTGTGAGAGCGGATATTTGCCGATGTAGCGAAGTTTCACATCACCCGACCAGCCGTCTACATCATGCACGCTCAATCCTACCGAGGCGACTTTTGGAACGGCATTGGGTATGGCGTCGCCCAGTTGTCCGTTCTCGTTTTCATGGGCGTAGCGTGCGTGGGTGTAGGCCAGGTCGGCATCGAACAGTAGCCAATGGTTCAGAACGAGGTGATTGTTCCATTCAACACCATCGCGCTTGCTAGCACCATTGGGTGTCGTGCTGCCGATATCCGAATCCGCGTTGTAGATGAGTTCGGACTCGCTGTCCAAACGCCAAAGCGCAAGTGAGCTTTGCAGGCCGGGAATGATTTCTGTTCTTATGCCGATTTCCTCGCCAAAGGCTCCTACAAGGGGTGGCACTTGGGATGCCGGCCCACCGGTCGTCGGGTCTACTTTGTAGATGACACCGCGCGCGTCATTGCTGTGAAAGCCGTCGCCAGCATCCACGAAGAACTCTGTTTTAGCCCAGGGTCCGAAGATCAAGGACAATTTGGGAGAGGCCCTGTTCGCCGATGCACTGCCGCTGTTTTGTGCCAGCGTAAGCGAGGTCAGATTCATCTGCAGGATGTCTTCACGCACACCCACCAGACTGCGAAACCAGTTGTTCCACAGGATGGTGTTTTCCAGATAGACCGCTGCCTCGGTCTCGCCGACCAGATTATCGTTGACGGTTTCGAACGGCACGCGGGCTTGCGAATCGAACAGGCCCACGTGGATATAGTCCCGACGCACCTGCAAGCCCATTTCGGTGGTCGAGTCGTGGCCGAACAGGCTGTGCGACCAGCCATGGACGATCTTGGTCCCAAGCATATTGCGTGATTCTTGCTGTTCGAATTGATCACCCGTGCTCGGACGCAGCTCGAAGAAGGTGAAATCCGAAAACAGCTGCAGGCGGTAGTGTTCGAGATAGGCCGAAATGCGGGTGTAGCCGTCGCCATCCTGTGTGTGCCACTCGCCGGACAGTATGTCCCGCGCAGTATCGCCACCGTCGGTGGGATCAAGCGCGCAGAAGCGGCACAGCTGGCCCGACTGGATCAACGCCAGCGGCACCTGATCGGTGGAGTTCCAATGGGCTTCGTAGACGTGGGCATCGATCGACCAGCCACGCGATGTATCGCCATCGCTCAGGCGCAGAAAGCCATTGATCTTGCGCATGCCCTCGGGCAGTTTCCAGGGGCCGTTCTCTTCGAGACCCTCCACTGCCGCCAACAAAGTTGGACCGTGCTCCCCAGGGAATACACTCGAGCCAGGTTGTCTGGCACTGATCGGGAATATGGGGAACGAACCGGCGAGCAACACCCTGCGGTAGTCGTAGCTGCCCACGGTTAATTGGGCAAATGGGCCGTCCAGGCTATTTCGATAATGGATGTCAGCCGAGCCGGCCGCTGAAAAGTCACCGTTCTCGGCAAAATACGTGCCTTTCCGATAATCGATCTGCTGCACCAGTTCGGGAGTCAGGAAATTCAGGTCGGTATAGCCCTGACCATGCGCGTTGGTGGGCATATTGACCGGTACACCATCGACACTGGTGGCGAAATCTGTGCCGTGATCCAGGTTGTATCCACGCAGGAAATATTGGTTCGCTTTGCCGTCGCCCGAATGCTGCGTTACCACCATACCGGGAATGGCTTCCAGCACCTGGCCAGGGCGCAGTAGTGGTATGTCCTGTAGCAACGAACCCAGGATCACGCCTTGGGAGGCGGCACTCGACGTTCCCACTCCGTTCTCGTAGTGCCCCGTCACCACCACCGCTGGAAGTGTGCTCACGGAGGCGACACTTGACGGAGTGGGTTCAGCTGCCGGCGAATCCAGCGGTTTTGCCTGAGAGGCATTGACTGCAAAGACCGCTGAAATACCTAGCCACATGCATCTCCTGTTGAGAGGACTGAGACAGGAGCCAGACGTATCCATGCAGAATCCCCTACTCGAAGTACGGTGGGTGAGTCGCACGAATGAATATCGAGGACCATAACTACATACGAGAGCAACACACACTTGGATTCAAAAGCGGGGGCAGTGGTAGTGGAGAGACGCTGGGCTGCCTCAAATAAAGCGGCCAGAGACACTATTCTGATGTGATGAGCTTGGTGCGATGAGCTTGGATCAGGTTCATTTTTCGCCACGCCAGGCGCCCTCTCCAAACGGTAAATAGTGAATCTGAACCCAGCTGCTCTCAGCGCAGCGTGGTTCACGGCAGGCTCACCGCTACGCGCCCACGGTGGTTGCAAGCAATCACACGGCGGTCAATTTCCATGATCATCTTTAACGTTCCCTACGCGCCGCTACGTTTTCGCGCGTGGTCGGTTGGGGTGAGTCGCCAAGATCATTCGGAATTCGAGACTCGTCAGGATGCTGTGCGATTCGCGGTTAGTTCGGCGAGAAATTCAGAGCACGAAGGCAAAGCAGCACTCGTCGCCATTGAAGGGGTCGATGGCCTGTGGCGACTGTTTGATCACTATGCCAAGGGCATTGCGTAGTCCGGCCACGCGCAGCAAAAGGGACGGAGGTCGTTAAGTCGATCGCCGGGCTCAGTTGTTGTCAGTTTGCCTACGTCGCAGGTCTCAGCTGACGGTGGTGGTGGCTTAACTACCCCCTCCCCCGAGCCTGGGGTCGGGTTCATTTTTCGCCACGCCGAAGTCGGGAAGTTGTATTCCTATTGAGCCCGACGGCGAAATGGTGACCCCAGCTGCTCCCCAAAGCCGAGTTTTTCTATTTGAATCGGTTCGACAGTATCGAGCAACTGAAGCATGGCATCGACCGCTGCATCCGCTACTGCAATAACGACCGCATCAAGCTCAAACTAAAAGGCCTGAGCCCGGTGAAATGCCGGACTCAGGCCCTCGGTACCTAGCTTTCAGCCGTCCAACTTTCTGTGGTCAGCTCAAAGTCGGGCTTTCGTCCCTAATGTTTCTCAGTGTTGGAAATAACATTGGTCACATCAGTCGTTGCGGTTGCACTCCAGACAGTGCAGTAGGTCGCATAGCAAGCTTGGACTTGGTAAACGTAGGTGCCATCGGTTTCTCCACTGGCAACCCAACTTGTCGCCGCTGATTCCTGCACGGGCGTCCAGTCCGGATTGCTGCTGGACTTTTGATCCAGGGTGTAACTTATGGCGCCACTCACACTGGTCCAGCTTACTGTATACGAAACCCCTGGCATACTGGTTGCTGGCGCAGTGAGGATAGGCGGAGGGGCAGAAACAACGACGGGAACGGTGTTACTCCAAAACCCGCAGCCGCTGGAATTGCAGGCTTGGACTCGATAAAGATAAATTCCTTTATTCTCTCCGCTAGCAACCCAACTCGTCGCCGCTGAACTCTGCACGGTTGTCCACACACCATAAGTATTCTGTTGTTGCAGATTATAACTAGTGGAACCACTTACGCTGGTCCAGTTCACTGTGTAGTTACCAGTGCTGCTGCTGAATACAGGAGGGATAAAAGGTGCGTTAGTAACTACGACCGTACCGGTGGTACTCCAGGGACCGCAGCCAACGACATTACAGGCCTGAACTCGGTAAAGATAAGTGCCGTTACTTTCCACAACGGGCGTGGTCCAAGCCGTCGTTGCTGAGCTCAGCAGGGTCGTCCAGAGCCCCCCAGTCGTCTGTTGTTGCAGATTGTAGTAAGTGGCACCACTCACGCTGGGATACTGATACCAGCTCACCGTATAACTCCCGGGGCTGGTTGGAGGCACACTGAGGGTAGGCGCAGCGGTGGGCGCTGATTGAGTGGTCACCAATGCCGTATAGGAACCGCTTGCGCCGTTGGCGGTCACGGTTTCGGTCACGCTGTAGGTACCGCTCGCCGCATAGGTATGGCTGGGATTGGTGGCCGTGGAGGTGCCACCGTCACCGAAGTTCCATGAGTGCGAGGAAAGTGTGCCACCCGAATAGGTGGATGAATCGGTGAAAGCGATGGTCAAGCCGCTAACTGCGTAACTGAAACTGGCTACGGGAGCACTTTGAATGGTCACCAATGCCGTATGGGAACCACTCGCGCCGTTGGCGGCGTCTGTTACGGTTTCGGTCACGCTGTATGTACCGCTCGCCGCATACGCATGACTGGGATTGGTGGCCGTGGAGGTGCCACCGTCGCCGAAGTTCCATGAGTGCGAGGAAAGTGTGCCACCCGAATAGGTGGATGAATCAGTGAAAGTGATGGTCAAGCCGCTAACGGAGTAGCTGAAATTGGCTACGGGAGCACTGCCGAGATCATTGACCTCCTGATTCATGATCAGGCTACCGAAACCGGTGGCATAGTCCCAGCCCGCCGCCGCCATTTCACCGCCATTGTCGCCCGATGTAATGTCATGGAAATCGGTTGACGGAAGCTTGTAAATCAAAGGCGCTGCGAATCCGAGCCCTGTGCCATTAGCCGCGAGCATGCGAGCCCACGAGCCAACGAACAGCGGTGAGGCCAGACTGGTGCCGCCAACCTGCACGCCGCTCTGTCCGTTGTAAATAAGTAGAGCTCCGCTAAGGGGACTGGCGTCAAACGCCACATCCGGTACGCCACGAGTGGTCTGTCCGGCATTCTGACCCACCCCTACCTGCCAGCTAGGCATCGGCTCGAAGGTGCTGGGACTACCACCCGTCGCGCCGTCGCCCTGGTTTTCGTTGTACCAAACGATCTCACTACTCCAGGTGGTAAGGGGATTCACGTACAGCTCGGTGCCCCCCACCGCGACCACATACTGGGAGCTGGCTGGCCAACTTGGCGTCTTGCCGCCGTTACCGCATTCATCTGCTCCAGTGTCGCCGGCGGATACCGAGAATGTCTGACCTTGAGCCACCGCTGCCGCGAAGATCACATCATCTGCGGCCGCTGAGCCGTCTTCCTGCGCAATGGTTTCGCACTCACCCAACGAGACGTTGATCACCTTCACCGCGTTGGCCGATACCACCGTGTTGAAATCGGCGGTGAGATCGGCGTCCCCCAAGCTTGGCGCCACGTAGAAGATAATCTGCTGCACACCGCCGCTCATGCCAACGATGTCCTGGCTGTCCAGGTCATACTCTTCAGTTCCTGTTTCGTCAGTGCTGCCGGTACCGACGACTTGGGTTGAGATTGCAGGCAAGTTGTTGGTCGAGGCAAACAAGGCCAAATCACTGAGAACAACAGACAGATTCCCTGAGGCAATGATGCCGACCGGTACGGTCGATGCCGTGGGCACGCCGCTCCCCCCATAGATCGCCGCAAAATCAGTGGGATTGTGGGCAACGGTGGGGGGAGGTGGGCCAACCATGGCTGGGGTCGACGTGGGGTGTATCAATGTATGCATTGTGTTCACCGTTTGCAGACCCAGTACAGAAAGCACTGTGCCCTGCAGCGATGAGGGAATCATCACGTCGTTCGTATTGTGGTAGGCCGTACGACCGTCATGAGTGCGTACACTCTCAAACGTTGTGCTGAACGCGGCGCCTACCGCATCAGCAGTGGCGTCGCCGGAGACCAGCAGGCGATTGGGGGCGATCACAACGTTCTTGAAACCAGTGTGGGTCAAGTAGTTGGCGACAGCCTGCGCCTGTGCCTCGGTAGGCGAGAACTGATCGACGAATTGCTGCGAACTCATTGAGCGCTGGGAAATTGGCTTGCCCGGCTGTTGCGCGTTAGCGAGGAAACTGTTTAGTTTCTCCCTATTGCGTACGTTGAGCGAAACCACGATGTGCATCGTTTCCGAGAAGGACAACGGTCCACTGGCCACGTCACCATTGTGCAACGTGGTCGAGTGTTGTCCGAGTGCGACTAACGCATTGCTGGCGGTGGCATTGCCTGGAAGGGCACAGACGAATGGGGCCGCAGCTAGACCGAAAGCTGCGATCAGTAGTTTGAGGCGAAAATGGCGTGGCATTTGGAATCCCCAGAATGTTTTGAGGTCGAACGCAGCCGCTGGGGCCGTGTAGACCTCAGTAAATGAAATGCCGTGCAGAACACGGCACTACTAATTTCCGGATTACCCCCTAGCGATCCCGTCTACACATGCAGTCCCGAATCTATCCTTCGGTTCTGATGCGTAGCAGACTTCACGGTTGTGCCAAGCAAACGATTTTCGCGGCGCCGTGCAGGATCTTCGCTAGCAGAGCAGTATTCAGGGAGGTTTTGCACTGTAGGAATCTACAGGTTCTCCTGGAACTGACAAAAGTAGCCGTCGGGTATCAATCAAAGGGGTCCAATCGAAGGGCTCAGAGGTCGTTAAGTCGATCGCCGGGCTCAGTTGTTGTCAGTTTGCCTACGTCGCAGGTCTCAGCTGACGGTGGCGGTGGCTTAACTACCTCCCTCCCTAATGTCGGTCGGAGACATTGTCTGATCCGACGCGGTACCACTGACGCCCCTGACGGAGTGGATAATGACTCTGAATCCTCTGGTCCGGAACTTAGGTGTCAGACGCTCATGCCAGACCCAATCACGCTCATATCGGTAGAAAGCCCAGAGCAAACCGTAGCTGTTCGCGAACTGTTTCTTGAGTATGCCGCCGCGATCGGCGTGGATCTTGAGTGCCAGGGATTCACTGCGGAGCTTGCTGCCCTGCCGTCACCTTACGTGCCGCCCCACGGTGCCCTGCTCATCGCCAAGATCAACGGCGAGACGGCTGGCTGCGTTGCTCTGCGGCGTATTGACGAGCAAACCGGCGAGATGAAGCGCCTGTACGTAAGGCCAGCGTTTCGCAGCTGGGGCCTTGGCAAACGTCTCATTGGTGAAACCATCGAAGCCGCTCGCCGCGCTGGTTACACCATGCTGCGATTGGATACACTCCCCAGTATGGAGGCGGCGCAAGGACTATACCGTTCGCTTGGTTTTTCCGAGATCCCCGCCTACAACAGCACTCACTTACCCGGCACGCGCTTCTATGAGCTCAGGCTGGCCGTCTAGGAATTCATTCAAGTCGCACCGGCTTCGCGGGCCGGCTCAATTTGGGCGTTCGGGAACGTGGGACCACTCAACCATTTCGTGCCTCGCTAAAGGAGCCACGCTCTGCGACTGCAACGAACGGGCGCAGGAGATCGAGGTCGAGTGACGTCATGACTTATCTATAGACGAAATCAAAGGGGTCAGAGTCATTATTCGCCTCATTAGAGTGCTCAGGCGGCTGCGTCACATCGGATAATGTCTCTGAAGACTCATGTCGCCGCCTCCCGCGCTTGGCGGTACGTTGGAACTACCACGGTTTCGACGTCGCCCAGCGACAGGAGGCAGCTATGTCACTTTACGCAGCCATTGATCTACATTCCAGTAACAGCGTGTTGGCCGTCATGGATGGCGATGGCAAGGCGCTGCTGCAGTGTCGGCGACCCAATGATCTACCGCGGCTGCTGGCCGATCTGGCGCCGTATCAGTCGGATCTGGCCGGGATTGCCGTGGAGTCGACCTACAACTGGTACTGGCTGGTCGACGGCCTGATGGATCACGGCTACGCCGTGCATCTGGTCAATACCACCGCGATTCCGCAATACGACGGTCTCAAGCACGGCGACGATCATTCCGATGCGCTGCACCTAGCCCAACTGATGCGGTTAGGTCTGTTGCCAGAGGGCTACATCTACCCCCGCGATCAACGTGCCACGCGCGACCTGTTGCGCCGTCGCTTTGCCTTGGTTAGGCAGGCGGTAAGGCTGATGCTCTCGATCCAATCAAGCTTCAGTCGCAGCACCGGCAAACAGCTGTCGGGCAACGCGCTGCGCCAGCTGACCGCGGCGCAGTTGGAATCGCTGTTTCCCGATTTGTCCACGCGCTACGGTGTGCTCATCCAGTTCAAGTTGTGGCTGACGGTGCAGGATCAGATCACTGCGCTGGAGCGCTGGGTGCGCAAGGATCTGGCGCGACCGGACTTGTTGATGCGGCTACGGAGCGTGCCGGGCATCGGCCCAATCCTGGGTATGACGATCCTGCTGGAAAGCGGTGCGATCGAACGCTTTGCTTGTGTCGGTGACTACGCCTCGTACTGCCGCATGGTCGAGAGCGTGCGGCTATCCAGCGGCAAGCGGAAGGGACACGGCAACCGCTACTTGTGCTGGGCGTTCATGGAAGCGGCTAACTATGCGGTACGTTTCCATCCGTCGATCCGGCGCTGGTACGAGCGCAAGCATCGCGTGGTCGCTATCAAGGCGGTGGCGCACAAGCTGGCGCGGGCCTGTTACCACATGCTGCACGAGGGCACGTCGTTCGATCCCTCGCGCGCCTTCGGTTGATTACGCCGACGGTCGCAGGCCGGAACTGGGGTATGACTCCGAGCCACGTACCTGAAAGGTCGCGACCGTCGGCACCCGTGTTGCAGCAGGACCGCACGTGGACCGAGCCATGCAAGAGTGGGCCTTCGAGCCCGTGACTCTGTGCGACGCACGACGCGCACCTGGACGGACGCCGCGATAACCGATGAGTGTTTGGTAACAGCGGGGCCGCGATGCGGCCCCAACCAGAATGGTGACTGGCGCGATCTTGGCGCCGCATGAAACGCAACGGCTGGCGATCATCTGCACGACGGGACATCATGCACTTCGGCCACGCCCGAGTCGGGCAGTTGTGTGCCTATTGACCCCGACGGCGAAATGGTGACCCCCGCTGCTCCCAGCTGGCTAGTGACCCGTCAATCAATCACCCGGAGGGCCAGTACTGTGACGACCAGCGACCAGACCACCGACAAGAGGGTTTGCTTCGACTTCGAAGTGGATTTCTTGAACGGCGGTGGAATACAGGGGCAGGGATTCCGTCTGGATATCGAAGGGGACGACATCAATGATCAGGCATTGGCCGAATACATCATCAAGGACCTTCGCTTGTTGATGGTAGGAGAGGTCCGCATCCTGAATAAGCAGATCATCAACGAGCGGCACAAGCGGCGCGCCAGTGAAGCGGTGATCACGCAAGGTGCTGCGCGCAGCGACCTGATCGACCTGAGCCATCCGGTTCGGGATGGTGAAGTTGTCTATCCCGGGCTGCCAGCGCCAAGAATCACGGAGCACCTGAGCCATGAGGCAAGTCGTGGTCGCTATGCACCTGACGTGACTTTCCAGATCGGCCGGGTGGAAATGGTCGCCAATACCGGCACTACCATCGACGCGCCTTTTCATCGCTACCCGGGAACGATGGACGTGGCGGGCCTTCCCCTGGCGTCGATTGCCGACGTCGAAGCCGTCGTGATTCGTTTGGCGGGAATGAGAGGGCGCGCTATTGCGCGCGAGGCCATTGCCGCAACCGAAGTGCGTGGACGAGCCGTGCTGCTGGATACCGGCAAAGTGGTGCAGTGGGGGACGCCGGCCTACACGGACGCATCGCCCTATCTGTCACGCGATGGGGCGGAGTATCTGCGCGACAACGGTGCGGTGCTGGTCGGCATTGACGCCATCAACATCGATGACACCCATGATGCCGAGCGGCCAGCGCATTCGATTCTGCTCGAGGCCGGGATCCCGATTGTGGAGAACCTCGCGCGGATGAGTTCGCTGCCCTCCGAAGGCCTTCGCTTCTCCGCAGCTCCGATGCGAATCGTCGGGATCGGTGCTTTCCCTGTGCGTGCGTGGGCGAGAGTGCTGCCGTAGCCTCATTACGACTGGCATACGAATCGTGCAGAGCGTCGGAGTAAAAGTGAGTTCTCTTGGTCGAGGCGACGAGAGGTGCGCGGCATGGTGCGACATGTCGCGCATTCCGTTCTTGCTGTGCTACTGAATCCTGCTGCGCACGTCAGCCACACGGCTGCCAAGCAGAGGGGTTCGGATGCCAGACCGCGCAGCACGTCCCCGGGGAAGCCACCTTTGATAGCCACACCAGCCAACCGAAAAGCCGCGTACGACATCGCCGCCGTGCTCGCGGTCATCGTGCTTGCGTGGGCCGTTTGTCGACTGTGGTTCTATCCCGAACTCGGTATCGGCCAGAACGCTCCGGTGATCCTGCGGCCTATGGGTGGCTTGCTGACCGCCTGGTGGTTGCTGCGTCGGCGTGGTGAGCGCTGGAGCGCACTCGGCTTATGTCGACCGGCATCGTGGACTCGGGCGGTGATCGCTGGAGTCGTGGTGTATGGGGCGTTGATCGTGCTGTCGCCATGGGTGGCGTCGGTGCTGGTCGCGTGGTTGCCAGCGACGCCGCAACCGGCTGATTTTCTCGCATACATTCATGGCAATCTTTTAGCCACGCTGCCATGGCTGGGCATCGCCTGGTTGGTCGGCGGCTTTTGCGAGGAAGCTTTGTTCCGCGGCTTTTTTCTCAATCGCATCGCCACCCTCTTCGGTGGTGGGCCGATCGCCGTGGCTGTTGGGGTCATAGCGCAAGCGCTCCTGTTCGGTTCGCTGCACTTTTACGGCGGTGCCGTAGCATGCTTACACGCAACATTTTTCGGGTTGATGCTTGGCATCGCCTATCTCGCCGCCGGCCGCAATCTATTGCCGCTGATGGTCGTACACGGTGTGTGGGACACGATCGGGATTTGGGGCACTTATACCGGCTGACCGATATCGCAGTCCGACTCGCTTCTCCTGGCAAGCAATGCACGGTTGGAGAGGTGTCAAATCCGGGCCAATTCAACCCGACACCAGCTCCTTGAATATCGTCAGGCGTCATGACATGCAAGTAACGCTACATCAACTGAACGTGTCCGAGCTCGCTGCAATCCTGGAGCAAGGCACTTCTTTCTCTGCACCTGGCTTTGTGCACCAGGGAGCGCTGCCCCCCCAGTTTGTCGTGCGTCGCGCTTTGGAAATGATCACTGCGGGAGAGCCCGAGCATTGGTGGTCGCCATTTCTTGTTCTGGAAGGTGCGGAGCGTGCGATTGCTGGCGGGTGTGCCTTCAAAGGCCAGCCCAAGTCGGGCAGAGTCGAAGTTCTCTATGGAGTGTCAAAGGACTGCCGTGGCCGTGGCATAGCTGCTGCCGCTGTAAGAGCCTTGGCAGCAGTTGCGTTCGCACATGGCGCAGTCGAAGTGCTTGCCGAGATCGAGCCTCACAATGTCGCTTCAATCCGGGTGGTTGAAGCATGCGGTTTTGAACGCTTGAGCGAACGTCTCGCGGAAGATGGCAAGGTAGTGGGGCAGTGGTTGTTCGTTCGAACAGGCGCTTGAGGTACCGCACATAGCCTTGCCTGCGGCAGGTTTGCACGGGATTGACCGGTTCAACAAAACAACGTCACAGGTGAATACGCAATGACAGACGGCGACGCACACCCCAACACTACCGATCCAACGATCGGATTTCCGGCGCTTGTAACGATCGACGTTGCGGCCATGATCGACGCATGCGAGGCGGATTGGTGTGACCAAACCCTTTGCAGGGTCAATGACTCCATCATTAGTCTCGGCGTCAGGCACGGTGAATATCATTGGCACAAGCACGATGCTGATGATGAGTTCTTTTTTGTGCTGGATGGCTTGTTAATCCTCGATCTGGAGGGTCGCTCCATTGAGCTTCGGCCTCAAGAAGGATTTGTCGTACCAAAGGGAGTTGCCCACCGTCCGAGAGCTCCAGATAGAGCTGTTGTTCTCATGGTTTGGTCAGTCGATCACCGGTCATGAGGATCACTTTGGATTGACTGCCTCCGTCTCCATTGTCCGGTCCAACGACTTGGACGCGAACGAGATCGCGGTCAGGCCGATTGCCACGCAGGTCTGATCCGCGCGCGACAGCGCAACTGAGTTGCCGCGTGCGGTCCGCGTGGCAGAATGTTCAGGGACTGAACACGAGGGGATCTTCGATGGCGACTTCACTCTATGACCTCAGTGTGGCCAGCTACCTGCAGACGGTGGGCGCGGTGGCCGGCTTTCTCGATCGCGCTGCCAAGCATTGCGCGGAGACGGGATCCGACCCGGATGACTTCGTGGGCGCGCGCTTGTTCGAGGATATGGCGCCCTTCCATTTTCAGATTGAATGCGTGTACCACCATTCCGTCTGGGCGCTGGAGGCCGTGAAGAACAGGTTATTCGCCCCTCCCGCACTGGTCGGACCGATTCCTTTCGTCGACCTGCAGGCCATGATGGCCCGGACGGAAACTGCGCTGAAGGCGTTCACCCCCGATGAAGTCAACAGCTGGGCGGGCAGGGACCTGGACTTCCAGATCGGTCCGCGGAGGTTGCCCTTCACCACGGAGAACTTCTTCCTCTCCTTCTCGCTGCCGAACTTTCATTTCCACGCCGTCACCGCCTACGACATCCTGCGGATGAACGGTGTGCCGCTGGGCAAGCGGGACTATGAGGGTCAGTTGCGGACGACAACATAGGGGCTGGGTTGGAGTTATTGACGTAGGTCGTCCAGATATTGAAGATGGTCTACGAGCACGAAAACATTGGCAGAAGTCTCATTTGACCTCTTTCTTTTGCCGCTCGCTTTCGACCAGGGCGATCAGTTATTGGCTCCGGGCTTGGCGTTCTGCAAATGCTTTAAGGGCACCCAGTGTTCGTTCGTTTTCATCTTTGAACAGGCGAATGATGATTGCTCTTGCGAACCTCACGGGTCCGAGGAAGGTCACGTCAAGGGATCGCCGCACACGCACGCCATCGGCCACTTGCATGAGATCGCAGGCGAGTTGGATGCCGACCACTCCGAGGAAAGCTGGCCTCAAGGTCATGGGTTGTTCGAACGCCACTCGTGTGGGCGGTATGAGTTCAACGATGCGACGATGACGTACAGCGAAGGGGCCTGGCTCGACGTAGGTTGTGCCTGCATGGATGGGGCCTTCGGAGATCGTCGTGGTGCCATGAAACGCCGTGGAGCCCGGCAACCAGGTGTCGTAAGCCCTCAGCTCGGCGATGAGGGTGAAGACCTGTTCCAGCGGGGCTCGTATGTCTATCTCGAAGTTCAACTTTGTCATGTCGATTTCCAACGATTGTCGTACGGAACAGGGGCAGACTGGACTTGCTGATCTGGTATAGATGCTCTGGGTACGCCGCGTCAGCGGCCTTTGATCTCCGTGGCCGTTGTCAGCGTGAAGGGTGTTTTGTAAATGACCCGTTGCTTCAACAGGAACATGGCTTAGCCACACACGACCCGATTGATCGACGATAGAGTACGTCAATCATGCCTAGACAAAATCCACGGTTCTGGTCTCCCAAATACGCCTGGTTGATGATTGTCGCCGGCCTGTTGGCCGTCCTTGTCGTGGCCTCGTTATCGATGCTGGCCGCCATGCGCTGGGAAGCGGCCAGGAAGCCGCCGATTTTTCTGGTAAAGCTGGGTAGTGCCGTCGACACGCCGGTGTCCGGCCGCCTGCTGCTGTTCGCGGCGCCCGCAGCGGCAGCCCGGGCGGCCAGTAAGAACGGCATCGTCGAAGCGGTGGATGCCGATGCCTGGCATCCGAATCGCGCCGCTGTCGCCGCCAGGGAAATCTATCGGCTCGACCCGGGGCAGTCGGTGGAAATCGATACCGACGCGCTGGCATTCCCCCTGGCCTTCTCCAAGCTACCGCCAGGCGACTATGTTTTGCAGGCCGTGTTGGATCGCGACCACAACTACAACTACAGCGGCAGGGATACGGGCGATTTGATCAGCAAGGTTATCCATGTCCATCTGCCGGCGATTACGCCATCCGTGCTTGAACTGGTGTCGGTGAATAACCGGGAACCGGACTGGTCATTGTCATGGGAGACCGACAGCGTGCGTGCCGATGCCCCGGACGCGCGTCGTGTCACGCAGAAAATCGAACGGACAAGTCCACAGCTGTCTGCCTTCTGGGGCCGACCGATCGTCATGCGCGGCTGGGTGCTGCTTCCACCCGGCTACGACAAGGCGACAGCGCAGCGCTATCCGACGGTGTATTGCACGCATGGCTTCGGCGGCGATGAAAGGTCGCTGATCGATGACGTGGTGAATGTTCACCTGGCCATGAAACAGGGCCGCATGCCGCCGATGATCTGGGTGTTCCTCGACCAGTCGACGCCCACCGGTACGAACGAGTTCGCCGACTCGGTCAACAACGGTCCCTGGGCCGGCGCCCTCACCGGGGAACTGATGCCATACCTTGAATCTGTCTATCGTATGGACGGCCAGGCCAACGGCCGCTTTCTTACCGGCCATTCGTCCGGCGGCTGGGCCACGCTATGGCTACAGACGCATTATCCGGCGATGTTTGGCGGAACCTGGTCGACGTCGCCGGATCCGGTGGATTTTCACGATTTTTCCGGCGTCGACTTGTACACGCCCAACGCCAATCTGTATTGGCGCCCTGACGGAGCGCCCTGGCCGATCGCTCGGGTGAATTTCCATTCCGAAGGTTCGTTCGCGGACGCTGCGCGTCTGGAACGCGTGCTCGGTCCTTACGGCGGGCAACTGTCGTCGTACGAATGGGTGTTCTCGCCGCGCAACGTCGACGGCACGCCGATGCAGTTGTTCGATCGTGTTACCGGCGCCATCGATCCCTACGTGCGAGATTACTGGATCGAGCACTACGGCATCGCGCGCTACGTGAAGCTGAACTGGCCGACATTGAAGTCGGACCTCGACGGCAAGATCCATATCGTTGTGGGAACCGATGACACCTGGTTTCTCGATGGTGCAGTGCATAAATTCAAGGCGGTACTGGACGAATTGCATGCGCGTTCCGATATCCGCTTTATTCCCAACAAGGGTCACATGGACCTCTATTCCGAGGGCAATGATCCGAACGCGCTGCTGACGCAGATGAGTTGGCAGATGTATGCCATCGCACGCCCTGACGCATCCGCCCGCAGTGAGACAAAGCAGTAAGGGGGCGGGGATATTCAAGTCGATCGCGGGGCTCAGCTTTCGTCCTTGTCTGGGCCGCGATCGTCTTGCGTTTACCTCAGCGACAGATGGGATCACTTGGCCACATCCCGAATGCCGCGTATCGAGTGAGCGTCTTTTTCTTGCCGCCGCGAACCGGCGCTAAGATGACGTCACAAGGGGCGAGCGGAGAGGGTGATGTGGAAGCGGATGGTCGGCTACGGGGCGCTGCTGGCGGCGGGAACGCTCGCCCTGCAGTGGCTCGACTACCAGCGTCTGGCGCGGATGCATTCGGGCGACATCTACCTGTTCCTGGTCGCGGCCGCGTTCCTGGTACTCGGCATCGTCCTGGGCGTGCGGGTCTTCGCGACGCCGGCAGCGCGCGACTTCGACGGCAACCCGAAGGCGCAGGCGGCGCTGGGCCTGAGCGGGCGTGAGCTGGAGGTGCTGCACGAACTCGCAGCTGGCCACTCCAACAAGGAGATTGCGGCACATCTCCACGTTTCGCCGAACACGGTCAAGACGCACGTGGCGCGGCTGTTCGAGAAGTTGGGCGCGAAGCGGCGCACCGAGGCGATCCGTCGGGCGCGCGAGCTTGGGATCGTGCCCTGATGCCGGATTATTCGGGATGAAACTGCCGAAATCACCCATTCGGACGATTGCCGGGCAGCACCGGATGGCCGTCAATGACGGCTCCACCCATTACTGAGGAGTAACACCCATGTTGCGAACCATCCTGAAATACGGCGTGATCGCCGGATTGATCGTCGGCGGGTTCGAACTCGTCACCTTTGTCGTTTTTTCGGGGATGCCGCCGCTGAAATACGGCATGGTGATCGGGTATACGACGATGCTGATCGCACTGAGCGCGGTGTTCGTGGGGATCAAGCGGTACCGGGACGTGGAACGGGGCGGGGTGATCGGTTTCTGGCCGGCGCTCGGGGTCGGGCTGGGAGTCAGCTTCATCGCAGGGATCTTCTACGTGGCCGCGTGGGAAGCGGTGCAGGCGATGACGCACATGGACTTCGCCACCTCCTATGCGCAGGCGATCATCGCGAGCGAGAAGGCGAAGGGCGCGAGCTCCGAGGCGCTGGCGAAGCTGAGCGCTGACATGGACGCTTTCAAGGTCCAGTACGCGAACCCCATGTACCGCCTGCCGATGACATTCGCGGAGATCTTCCCGGTCGGCGTGCTGGTATCGCTGGTTTCGGCAGGACTGCTACGCAACAGCCGGTTTTTGCCCGCGCGGCGGGTTTGAGGATTTTGTGTTCGGCCGTGTTATCGCCGTTTGTCGTCGCTCCGTGAGAAGGCCAAGATCGCCATTGGCATCCTGGCTCTGCTAACCATTGCAAGACCAACGAGGAATCATGACTACCTCGACGGCACCAGGCAGAAAGCTGGTATTGAAAAATGTCCGTCTCCGTGGACTGGGCGCACGCCAACCGCTGCTCTCCGGGCTGCACAGTCCAGTTGATCTGCGCCTGATCAGCGCGACTCCTTTCGGCTCTGGCGTCGTGGCAATGGTCTACCAACCGGTATGAACCAGAACAGGTGCCGGTTTGGCGCTTAGGAGCGATGTCTGTTCTCGCTTCGTTGGCGAAGCTAGTCGGCCGTGATTCGCCATGGTTGGCGAACGCCGTACATCAGCGTTCGCCACAACCACTCCATGGGACCGAAACGAAACCGCTTGAGCCACCATTGGCTGGCAAAGACTTGGGCAAGATAGACGATCAGGCCGAGCAGCATGGCTTGCGACGGGCGCATGCGGCCGAAGAGACCCAGCCCGTATCCGAAGAAGATCCAACCGAAGACCAGCGACTGAGCTAGATAGTTGCTGAAGGCCATTCGACCGAGCGGGCCAACGATATACAGCACTCGACTGGCTTCAGTGTACGTATACAGCGCGATGATAGTGGCGCCATAGCCAATAGCGAGTACCACCGGGCCCAGTGTTATCAGAACGGAGATGACCGGAGCCACGGCGTGCCAAGGTGAAGATGGGGCAGGTTGGTCTAGCAGATTCATGCCGAAACCAAGCATCAGACCCAGGATCGCGGCGCTGATGAGCAAGCGACGATGATGCTCGGGGTAGCGCAGCAGACCCGTCCGCCATGTCAGTGCTCCCAGCAGAAACAGCCCAAGCGTCCGAGGGGCTACAAACAGGTGCAGCGGAATGATGCTCGGCACCTCACCGATGTTGTATCTGATGACCTCGGCCCAGCTTCCGTTCGCATAGACCGTCGTAGCCGTCTGCACATGTTGGCGTAGCCACGCTTCGCTTGGCCAAAAAAACGTGTCGGAGAGCCAGAATGGAAGTGCCGCATAAATCGCCAAGGCCACCACCGCTGCAACGGCTATGGTCCGGTTGGACGCGTAGAGCAGCGGCAAAGCCAGTAGCCCAATGAGCGCGTACTCGGTGAGGATGTCGCCATTCCAGATGAAGCAGAGATGGATAAGGCCAAACCCGAGAAGTACCAGAAGCCGTCTGGCCAGCAATGAGAGGCGGCGGTCCCTGGTTGCAAGCCGCTCGAACTGAATGGCTAGTCCAATACCGAACAGCAAGGAAAACAGCGCAAACGCCTTCAACTCCATGCCGATGCTTACCATCGCCTTCACGGCGTTGTCCAACCACGATCCTTCGACGTAGGCAGGGAGGAACTGCTGGAACAGCGAAACCCGAAACTCGGTGATGAGATTGACCGCGAGCACACCGAAGAGCGCGATGCCCCGAAGCACATCGATGGCAGCTATTCGTTGGTCGGGACGTACAGGGCGGGCGTTGCCGCGTCGCATGGACTCGCTCATTCCGGAAGCATCCTGTCCGGCGATATCAGTTGCCATCGGTAGTAAGACTCGTGGGCCAAGGCCAGCAGCTCACGGTCCTCGGGCGTGTCGCCGTAAGCGAACACGCGGGAGAACTGAGAGAGCGGAAAGCGCTCCCGAACCAGGCGTGCTTTCTCATCGCGAACGCACTGGCGGCCAAGGTAGCGGCCGGTGAATCGCCCCCCTCGTTGCTCAAGGGTCGAGCACAGCAGCTCGATGCCATGCTCCTGGCACCAAGGGCTGAGGTACAGATCCAGGCCACCGGAAACCACCACGACAGCATCGCCCCGTCGCTTGTGCCAGGCGATTCGCTCCATGGCCTCTGGGCGCAGCGTGGCGGGCAGGGCATCCCTTGCGAATTGCTGGCCGTGAGCCTCCAATTCATGCGCAGGAATGCGCCAGAAGCCGAAGCGGCAAATCACCTTCCGGACCAGCGTGCCGGAGACGACCCGTGCCTTGTAGCCAAGGATGAATGGCAGGAGAAGGGTGCTGCCGAGCCACAGACGATGCGTCCGAACTGCCGCACGCATGAAAGCCGGCATGGTCTCCCGATCCGTGATCGTTCCATCGAAATCAAATAGCGCAAGGTCCATTTGCCGAGAGTTCCCGTGGTGACTCATTGAATGCGCGATTCAAATAAGATTGCCAGAAAGCGACCCTTGGCGCAGATCTGCGTCTTGATCATACTGCCGGTGGGCGTCACATTGGATCGGCATTCTTTTGGTCATTGCTCTGGCGCTTGCAATCGCCGTGACGGAGCAAACCGCCAGAGCCTTTGCAGCAGATAGATGAAAAGAGCGATGTCGAATACGAAGTAGGCGTATTCCGTGCGCGAAACTCCCACCCCCTTGGGGAACCAAATGCCCGGCACACCGATTTGACTCAATTCGGATGCGAACAAGCCAATCGCACCCAGCACCATGGTGCACAGAGCTATCCAGTCCGTTCGATCACGCCGCAGAATTCCCCTGTAAAAGATGTAACTCGAAATCACCAGGAAAGCGTAGCGTACGCACTGCAAGATCGCGGCGAATGTTTGCGACAGGGCCGTCGGCAGCGACGGAAAAAGCAACGTCGTGCTGAGCAGACGCGCGAGCAGGTAGGCGAGGGCAAGCGTCACGCTGAAGATTTTTATCCATCGCACGTCTTGCAATCCGAAGCAGGTACTCCATGCCATCGTCCAGGCTGCGAATGTCAGAGCGTCGACAATGGCCAATCGCCAAAGTACGAATTCGCGGATCGTTTCGAACTGCCAGAGAAAGAACAGGGGCTGGTTTGCTCTTGCGGCAGCAAAGAGAACCAGTACTCCGGCAAGCCAGGGATAAAACCTGTCTGGCGGGTCAAACGGAAGCAGGCAGAGAGCCATGATCGCGAGGGCAAGAAACAGTAACGGCTGCACTGCATCGACGGCATAGCCTTCGACGGTTTGCAGCCATTCCAGCTGATAGTGATCGCCAGCGCCCTTGGCTGTACCGATAAGTGGCGCGATATGAATGCCACCGCCATCGGCGGATGTCGATGCGGATGACCCTTTGAGCAGCACGACACGAAATGCGACAACGCCGCTTAACCCATCGGGATTTTTCGTCCACCATGCACGCGGCAGCGCAAACATGCGTGGTTGAATGCTGACGAGCGGCGGCGGGTCGTGGGTGAAGTCGCCGCTTCCGCCCAGCAGACGGCCATTGAAAAAGACTTGGTAGCCACTGTCGACATCGGCGGGCCCGAGCAGGTAGAGCGTGTTTTCGCCCGTATCATTGACCCGTATCGTCACTCGGTACCAGGCGAACCCGCTGTAGCCGCGATGGCCGCGCGCCGCCCAACCCGGCACATAGCCCTTGAGGCCGACATCATCGTCATGTGACCCCGGCGCGGGCGTCAGATCGAAAGTTTCCCAACCGGAGTCGTCGAAACCTTCCGCGGCCCAGCGCGGATCATCGCCCGTATGAAACTTCCACGGTCCGTCGAGAGCAACGACCGATTCGCCGAGATGGATAGGAGCAGCAGCATGCACCGAAAGTGCAATCAGCGTGAGCGACACCATCATTGAAAGAAAGAATGCGCGGCGCATGCTGGGCCTCCACCTCATTGTGGCGAGCCAAGTCACGCACGGCCCCTCATCAAGTCCGACGGCCTGACGATAAAGCAGAGCTGCCGCGCATGAGCCATCTCATGTTATCCCTGCAGTACGTCGTGGCATCAGTAATGCCAGCACCCCTGCGACGATCAACAGCGCCGGCACATCTCCCCAGAGGTGCCCGAGGTGCTCCGGATATGCGATTGCTTGCGCGGCCATGATTCCACCGTGCACGACGCTTGACCAGACGGTAAACCAGATCAGGCTCCAGTAAGCGAGCGGGTCTCGCGATGCCAACAGAAGAAATATTCCCAGCGTCGCATAGATCCCAAGAATCATCTGCAGATACATGGACTGTCCGCCGTGGTGCCATGCCCACCCCTGTGGCCACACGATCGTGAGCGGATACACGCCCACGAGAAATATGAGACCGAACACGATCAAGGCAATACGCAACAATTTCAATCGAGCTGCAGTGTTCATACATTGGCCCTCTCTTTGTGTTGTTCGCCACCATCTCAAAGACCGTCAACAACGGGGTTGGAGTCGTGATTCGTCCGCCCGAAGCCATTCCTTCAAGCGCAAGACATCCATCAATATCCGATCACCGGATTGCATCTTCGGTAATGCGAACGTGCGCATCGGTTACATGCACGCCATAGGTTTTGAGGTCGCGCAGGCAGTCGTCAACGACCAGACCAGGTGTTGGCTCGCCCTTTTTCAGTTCGACAGTTTTGAAAGCAGTCCAGGGTGCATATTTGGATGGAAGATTTGCTCCTGATGTCTCCCGCGTACACCCAAATACGCGACCAGGACCTCTGAAGATATGTACCTGCATGGTCTGCTCCTGTGCAAAACGGGGTTAGGTTGCGCTTTGTGATCTGAGGTAAGTCGTCCAGATATCCAAGATAGTCCACGAGCGCAAAAAAGCAGCGACAAAAGTGTACTCTGACTCCGGCATTTCCCGGCTTTTCGTATCGCCACCGCAGAAGCTCATGACGACTCTACCGGTTCTGCAGAGCACGCTTACTTGTCCGTATTGTGGCCATCAGGCTACCGAGACCATGCCGAACAACGCCTGCCAGTTTTTCTATGACTGCGCGGGCTGCGGCGAGCTGCTCCGGCCGAAAGCGGGTGACTGCTGTGTGTTCTGCTCCTACGGGGGCGTGCCATGTCCGCCGATCCAGCGGCAGAAGATCTGCTGCGGATAACCGGGTGGGCCAGTGACTCGCTGGCAGCGCAATCACGATGCGATACCATTTTCCCCAAAGGGTTGAGGTCAGCTCAAGGGTGGGGGCACGCTTCTACTATCCGTCAGCAGCCGATGGCTCGCCGACCCAATATCGTTGGACTCGTTCCTCCGAACCTCAATAAAGTACGCCTATCTGGCGTCGCTGCTCGTTAACTGTCACTACAAGGACATCGAGATGCATCGTAGGAAGTTTCTTGGTTTGACGATGGGTACATTGGCTGCTGGCGCGGCTATCGGCCGAATCCGCAATGCGATCGGTTCCGGGGTCAGCGGGTTGCACACGGATGCCGCGGCCTGGAATGCTTCCCGGCGTTTTGTCAGCACACGGTTCGGAAGCATAGCGTATGCGGAACGCGGCAGCGGTCGCGCGGCGTTGTTCCTGCATGGCTTTCCGCTCAACAGCTTTCAATGGCGCGGCGCGTTCGATCGTTTGTCACGTTACCGACGCTGCGTCGCGCCTGATTCGCTCGGTCTTGGCTACACCCAGGTGGCTGAAGGTGTAAGCGTGACACCCGCCACTCAGGTCCAGATGCTCGTGGCGTTATTGGACAAACTAGGTATCGGCACGGTCGATCTCGTCGCCAATGACAGCGGCGGCGCGGTAGCGCAACTCTTTCTCACTCGTCATCCGGACCGCGTGCGAACAGTGCTCCTCACGAACTGCGATGTAGAGACCAACTGCCCGCCACCGGCTGTCGTTCCTGTCATCGAATTGGCGAAGCAAGGTCGATTTGCAGACGAATGGCTTGCTCCATGGGTAGCCGACAAGAATCTCGCGCGTTCGGACAAAGGGCTGGGTGGCATGACCTTTACTTACCCGGACCGGCTCGCCGACGAAACCATCGATATGTATCTGGGGCCGTTGGTGGAGTCACCACAACGCAAGTCGCTCACCAACGCTTACGCTATCGGGCTCGCGCCGAATCCATTGGCGGGCACGGGGCTTTTGCTTAAGGAGATCCCTGTGCCTGCGCGCATCGTCTGGGGCACCGGTGACACCATTTTTTCACAGGCCGATGCCGCTTACCTTGAAAAAACGCTGCCACACGCGCTGGGCGTTCGCCGAATCGAGGGGGCGAAGCTTTTCTTTCCTGAAGAGTTCCCTGACGTTATCGCGCAGGAAGCTCGCAAGCTCTGGAAAGTGTAATAAATTGGCGGCGATGTGGCGTGGAATCTTTGTGGGTCGGCGTAACTTTTTCGGGGTTACCTGCCAACAAGTGATGCGGGTCATTCAGTCCAGGTGTTTTCCGCGACTCAGGGCAGCGCATGTACATAAGCGAAGAATCCGCACATCAAGCTCGCGCACGACTTGGCAATGTTCTGTCCGAGGCGGAGTTTGTCGTTTACGAGCATCCTTACTCTTTCGTGGAGACCGACGCCTCCCACTTTCCTGAAGAACTACTTGGCGTGGCACTGGCATTTGTTCGAGATGAAGATGTTTGGAGTGCGCTGGTTCCGACGTCATCGCCTCAGCAAGAGCAGTTCATCATATTTGGCTTCCATTTCAAGTCCGACCTTGACAACTCAGGCTTTGTCGGTTGGTTGGCCTCACATCTCAAAGCTTGTCTGGGTACAGGCGTATTGATAGTTTGTGGCCAGAATTCAGTTCGTGGTGGCATCTTTGATTACTGGGGTGCTCCATGGTCCATTGGAAAGCCAGTCATTGCAGAGATTGAGCGGCTGCGGCTGAGCGGCAACAGCGGCTGACTACTCGCTCACGCCGAACCGTTTGGCGGGTCGGACCGATTCTGGTGTTGGTCGACATGAAGGAGCTCACGATGGCCGATGTGATCTTGAGCATTCCTGACGCACGTCAGATTGCCGAAGACTGGGTCGCAGCCTGGAATGCCCGTGACCTCGAACGCATCCTTTCTCACTACGCGGATGACGTGCAATTTTTCTCGCCCAGCGTCGTCACGCGCTACGGAGAGCCAACGGGGATGCTCCGTGGCAAGCATGTCTTGCGGGAGCATTTCCGCCGTGGACTCGAAGCGTTCGGCGCAGACGTGCGATTTACGATCATCGACGTTCTCTCCGGCGTCAATGGATATACCGTCTACTACTCGCGCGAAAACGGAGCTACCGTTATAGACACGGTGGTTGTCGACTCTTTGGGCAAAGGGGTGCAGGTGCATGCGCACTACCGGGCTGCCCAGCCCGATCTGGCCGTGTGCTTGTCGAAAACGGCAGACCGTTGATCTGAGGTCGGCGAAGGAGATAGTCAGGCCGATCGCCCCGTTCAGCTCTGGCCCGGTATCCACCTCCAGTTCGCGAAGCGTGTTCCAGGACCGTCTGGCGGCCATTTTCACATTTCATGCACATGCGCGGGTGGACAAGCCATGCGTAGAATGGGGTGCAGGGGAGATCCGGAATGGTCGTCGGAGCCGGTGTGAAAACTCTTTTCACTCTGGGTGTACCCGGAAGGGCCCCGCTTGCCGCCGCGATGCTTGCGGTCCTTCTTACGGGATGCAGCGGCGTGCTCGATCCGCGCGGCCCCGTCGGCGTTTCAGAGCGACTCGTTCTGTTCGATTCTTTCACGGTCATGCTGGTGATCGTCATACCAGTCATCCTGGCGACGTTTGCCTTTGCCTGGTGGTTTCGCGCTTCGAACAAACGAGCGACGTATCGACCGAACTGGGCGTTTTCGGGCACGTTGGAACTTATCGTCTGGGCGATTCCAGCGGTCGTGGTGACTTTCCTCGGTGGCATCGCCTGGTTCGGCTCGCACGAGCTCGATCCCTACAAGCCGATTCCATCGGCGTCGAAGGCGGTCGAGGTGGAGGTCGTATCACTGGACTGGAAATGGTTGTTCATTTACCCGGACGAAGGCATCGCCACCGTCAATCAGCTGGTGGTTCCTGTCGGCTTGCCCGTGCACTTTCGCCTGACATCATCGGGCGTGATGAACAGCTTCTTCGTGCCGCAACTGGGCAGCCAGATTTACACCATGGCCGGCATGACCTCGCAGCTCTACTTGCAGGCCGATCATGCTGGCACCTATCACGGCCTTTCTGCACAGTTCAGCGGCCATGGGTTTGCCGACATGCACTTCGAGGTCAGCGCGGTATCGCCAGATGCCTACGCGAGCTGGGTGGCCAATACGAAGAAGATGGGGCCGAGCCTCGACGATGCGGCGTACGCCGTGCTCGCTGAGCCGAGCGAGAATGTGACGCCCACGACCTACAAGGCGATCGACCCGGCTTTGTTCGACGCCATCGTCGACGAACGCGTACCCGCGCCGAGTATCGGCACCGCGAACGGCGGACAGATGATGCCTGCGCCTGCGAGGAAACAACCGTGATGCTCGGCAAACTCTCGTGGTCGTCCCTGCCGCTCAACCAGCCGATCCCGCTGATCACGTCGATCGTGCTGATCGTCATCATCATCGCCACGCTGGCATGGCTCACCGCCAAGCATCATTGGCCTTACCTCTGGAACGAGTGGATCACCTCGGTCGACCACAAACGGATCGGTATCATGTACTGCGTGCTGGCGCTGGTCATGCTCCTGCGCGGGTTCAGCGATGCCATCATGATGCGGGCGCAACAGGCCATTGCGCTTCATTCGCCGGGCTATCTGCCACCGGAACATTTCGACCAGATCTTTTCCGCGCACGGCACGATCATGATCTTTTTTGTCGCGATGCCGTTCATGATCGGCCTGATGAACTTTGCGGTGCCGTTGCAACTCGGCGTGCGCGATGTAGCCTTTCCGACCTTCAATCTGGTTAGCTTCTGGCTGACCGCCGCCGCCGTGTTGCTGGTGAACATGTCGCTGTTCGTCGGCGAATTCGCGGAGACGGGATGGCTTGTCTATCCGCCACTTTCGGAACTCAAATTTTCGCCTGGGGTCGGTGTCGACTACTACCTGTGGGCGATCCAGATATCAGGCATAGGAACGCTGATTACCGGGATCAACTTCGTCACGACGATCCTGAAAATCCGCGCACCCGGCATGATCCTTACGCGCATGCCGATCTTCTGCTGGACGTCGCTGGCGGCGAACCTGCTTATCGTGGCCGCGTTTCCCATCCTCACTGCGAGCCTGGGCATGCTGCTGCTTGACCGCTATCTGGATTTCCACTTTTTCACGGTGGGTGCCGGCGGAAACCCGATGATGTTCGTCAACCTCATCTGGGCGTGGGGACATCCCGAGGTCTACATCCTGATCCTTCCTGCTTTCGGCGTTTTCTCCGAGGTGATCTCGACGTTTTCGGGCAAACCATTGTTTGGTTACCGGTCGATGGTCGTCGCCACCATGGCGATCTGCGTCCTGTCGTTCTTGGTCTGGTTGCATCACTTCTTCACGATGGGCGCAGGTGCGGACGTCAATGGCTTCTTCGGCATCATGACGATGATCATCGCTGTCCCCACCGGAGTGAAGATCTTCAACTGGCTTTTCACGATGTGGGGTGGGCGGGTGCGCTTCGAGGTGCCGATGCTTTGGGCCATCGGCTTCATGATCACCTTTGTCATCGGCGGCATGACCGGTGTGCTGCTGGCCGCGCCGCCAGCCGATTTCGTGCTGCACAACTCGGTGTTCCTTGTCGCGCATTTCCATAACGTGATCATCGGCGGCGTGCTGTTCGGAGCGTTTGCGGGCTACACGTACTGGTTCCCCAAGGCGTTCGGTTTCAGGTTGGACGATCGGCTCGGCAAGGCCTCCTTCTGGTTCTGGCTCGTGGGCTTCTATGTCGCGTTCATGCCGCTCTACGTGTTGGGGCTGGAAGGGATGACGCGGCGCATGCAGCACTACGACGTGCCTGAGTGGCAGCCCTGGCTGATCGTTGCCGCCGTCGGGGCGGTGCTGATCCTTATCGGGATCTGCTGTCAGGTCGCGCAGCTTGTCGTCAGCATTCGCAACCGCGAATCGCTGCGCGATCACACCGGCGACCTGTGGGACGGCCGCACGCTGGAGTGGATCACTACCTCGCCGCCGCCGCATTTCAATTTCGCGGTGATGCCGAATGTTACCGGCGAAGAAGCCTATTGGGGCATGAAGCAAAAGGCGCTCGAGCAACGGCGCCTCACGGAGCTGCCCGACTACAAGACCATCGAGATGCCGCACAACAGCGCGACAGGCTTTGTAACGGCCTTCTTCGCTGTCCTGACGGGATTCGCCTTGATCTGGCACATCTGGTGGATGGTGATCATTGGCCTCGTCGGCGCGTTCGCCACGTTCGTTGCCTTCGCCTGGCGCGACGTTTCGGAATTCCATTTGTCCCCGGAGGAGCTTGCCGAGGCAGATCACCGACGGCGCGAGGCACGCGTTGCGCTGGTCGAAGGCCGCGAGCCCGGGATAACACCTGTCGAATATTCCGATGTACCGGCGCATGGCACGTATAAGTCGGGTTTCCACATGGATCCGGATGCCGGCTACAAGGGGCCGGCGTCGAAGCGAATCACCACGGCTTACGGCTTCTGGATCTTCCTGCTCTCCGATTTCGTGTTGTTCTCCGGTTTCTATGCTTCCTACGCCGTGTTGTCGCACGCAACGGCAGGCGGTCCTGCGGCGAAGGGTTTGTTCGATCTGAAGATCGTTGTGCTAGAAACCAGCTTTCTTCTGTTATCCAGTTTCGCTTGCGGCATGGCTACGATCGCGAGCAACGTGCGCAATATGCTCTGGACCCAGGTGTCGTACTTGATCACCGGATTACTTGGAGCGGGCTTTCTCTTTCTGGAGGTCAGTGAGTTCGGAAAGATGTTGGCGGAGGGGGCAGGGCCCTCACGCAGTGCATTTCTTTCGTCATTCTTTGCGTTGGTAGGTCTGCATGGATTGCACGTAACAGTCGGCCTGTTGTGGCTGGGGACAATGATGGCTCAGTTCTGGGCGAAGGGATTCCGCCCGGACATCATGCGTCGGGGTCTGTGTTTTGCGTTGTTCTGGCATGCGCTCGACATCATCTGGGTAGGGATTTTCACTAACGTTTATCTGCTTGGGACCAGTCCATGAGTGAGTACGAGACTGAATCCGGATTGGGCGACGACTCCGCCCCTGGCGATCAGGAGCCGGGCACGCATAGTGTGTCGGAGGGTGTCCGCAACTATCTCATCGGCGTGGCGCTTGCTGCTGGCCTGACGGCAGGATCATTCTGGGTGGCCAGCGGTACGAGCCTCATCTACGTACCCGGCGTGCCGATGGCACTTGCTGCGCTGGCGATCGCACAAATGGGTGTCCACCTCGCGTTTTTCCTGCACATCACGACCGGTCCGGATAACGCCAACAATGCGTTGGCGCTTGCGTTTGGCGTCCTTATTGTCGGGATCGTCATCGCGGGATCGCTTTGGATCATGTACCACCTCAACGTAAACATGATGGCCCCGAACTACATGATGGACGTCCATACGCAGCCTTAGCCGCTGGCATGGCTGTCAACGATTCGAAAACTGACAGTCAGTCATGACCGAGTTCGGCGTGCGTGCGGAAACTTCGCGCCGACCTGTGTTGGGGGCAAGCGGCAGGCGTCCATGAAGCTTGTCGGTACTTCTGCTAATATCCCGCTTGCTTCAGGTGACTGTCGGCACGTAGGCCGCAGTTGAAACGTGAATCCGGTGCGATCCATGGGCTTGCCTGTGTGTCTATTCCGGAGCTGCCCCCGCAACGGTAAGTGAGTTGCGACCCGCAAGGGTCGCCGGGTCGACATCAAGCCACTGTGCGTCATGCATGGGAAGGCGCCGCCCCGGAAGACGCGAGTCTTCGAACACGAGCCCGGAGACCGGCCTCAAGCGTGAACTCCGGCTTACTCGCGGTGGGGCGAGGCTTGAGAGCGCAGGGTGCGGGTCACGCGCCCGTCGTGCTTTTCATGTCTCCATTCTTCCGCGGTCGCCGGCATCTTTATCTTTGCCGTACGGGGCCGTGCGGCTGGGGAATTCCACATGAAGCACCACACGATTTTGAAACATCGCGCGCTCACCGCCGCCCTGTTGGGTCTGCTCGCGCCCGTTGCCTTTGCACAAACCGCCACGCAGGGCAGCACCTTGCCTACCGTGGTCGTCACCGCGACGCGTACCGCCGAGACCGTGGACGATACGCTGTCGTCCGTCACTGTCATCACGCACGAGGACATCGAGCGCCTGCAGCCGACTTCGCTGGTAGATCTCCTGACAGGCCTGCCTGGTGTGTCGATCTCCCAGTTGGGTGGCATCGGCCAGCCGGTTTCGCTGTTTCTGCGCGGCACCAGTTCCAACCACACGCTGGTGCTGATCGATGGCGTCCGCATCGGCAGTGTGTCGCTGGGCACGCCGGCGCTGGAGCAGATTCCGGTAAATGCGATCGATCACATCGAGATCGTGCGTGGTCCGCGATCGAGCCTGTACGGTTCGGACGCGATCGGCGGCGTGATCCAGATCTTCACCCGGCACGGCTCGGATAGCGGCAACATCGAGCCATCGGTAAGCGTGACCACGGGCAGCCATGGTTTCATCAACAGCCAGGCGGGCGTGTCCGGTGGAGACGGCCATTACTGGTTCAATGCCAGCCTCGGTGGTGAATACACCAGCGGCATTCCATCCTGCCGCCTGGGTGCGGCGGAACTGGGCGTGGCCTGTTTCACCGATGACCCGCGCAACGACCCGTACCGCAACTACAACGGCCTGGCCAACTTTGGCTACCGTTGGGACAACGGCACCGAACTGGCCTTCAACTGGCTGCGCAGCAAGAGCGACAACTTTTATGCGGGCAGTCCTTTTGGCGGCAACAACAACGAACAAGAGCAGTACGCCACGGGCGCACGCCTGAGCTTCAATCCAGTGGATATCTGGAAGGTCACGCTGAGCGCCGGGCAGAATCGCGATGACTCTGCCACTTCCTTCGAGGGCGACTATTTCGGCCAGTACTACCCGCGCACGCCGACGGGTTATTTCGACTCACGCCAGAATCAGGCCTCGTGGCAGAACGACATTACCCTGGCGCTCGGTCAGCTGCTCACTGTGGGCGTGGATTACTTGCAGCAGCACATCGACAGCGATACCGATTTCACCATCAATACGCGCGGCGACACCGGCACCTTCGTGCAGTACCAGGGCACCTTCGGCCAGAACGAAGTGCAGGTATCCGGACGTCATGACAATGACGACGAATACGGTACCCACAACACAGGCGCGATCGCCTGGGGTTACCACTTCGATCACGGTTTCCTGTTGTCGGCCAGCTACGGCAGTGCGTTCCACGCGCCGACTTTCGACGATCTGTACTATCCACCGTTCGACGGCACACCGACCGCCAACCCGAACCTGAAGCCGGAAAGTTCGGACTCGGCCGAGCTCGGTCTCACCCAGCAGCTGGACAACTGGCATTGGGGCTTGAATGTCTATCAGACTCGCATCAGCGACCTGATCACGCTCGACGAAAACTTTGTGCCGCAGAACATTAGCAGCGCGCAGATTCGTGGCGTGGAAGGCCAGTTCGGTTTCAGCCTGAATGACTGGAGCGTGCAGACCGACCTGACCTGGCTGCAGCCGAAGGACAACAGCGACGATGCCAATCACGGCAACTGGCTGCCGCGCCGTGCAGGTGAGACGGCTCGCGTGGACATGGACCGCAAGTTCGGCAGGTTCAACGTTGGCGCCACCTTCTATGCGGCAGGCAAGCGCTACGATGATGCGGCCAACCAGATCCGCCTCGGCGGTTACTCCACCACTGCTCTCCGCGCCAGCTATATCTTCGCTCCCGGCTGGCAGGTGGAGGCGAAACTCGACAACGTGTTCGACCACAGCTATGAGACGGCCTATTACTACAACCAGCTGGGTCGCACCTGGTATTTGACGCTGCGTTACCAGCCGGGACTGTAATGTTCGGCGGTGATGGACTTGCAACCGCCTGTCCATCACCGCCATGCAACGCCAACATGAGTGCTTGAGGAGTCATGCGATGAGATCACTGTCGGGTTCCCGCTTTATCCTGCTGTTCGCAGCGTTGGTACTGGTCATGCTGGCGACCCGCTTCAAGCACTTCGGCGACGTGCTGCATTTGCCCGATGCGTCGATGGCAATCTTCTTCGTGGGCGGTCTGTTCCTGCGCAAGCACTGGACGTTCGCCACATTCATTCTTCTGGCCGTAGGGCTGGACGAAGTGTCGATCCATTACGCCGGCATCAGCGACTTCTGCGTCACCGCCGCCTATGCCTTTCTTCCGCTGGCCTATGCGGTGTTGTGGTACGGCGGCCGCTGGTACTCATCACGCTTGCGTGCCGACGCCCGGCCGATGGTCGGGGCGTGGTGCGCGGCCTTGATCTCGGCATCGCTTTGCTTTGCCATCTCCAATGGGTCGTTCTATTGGTTGGGTGGCCGCTACGCGAATCCTCACATGGCTGAATACCTGCAGCGCCTGTGGCAATGGGGTCCGCTGTTCGTTCGAACCACCATGGGTTATGTCACGGCAGCGTTGGTCGCCTACGTCGTGGGTAGTCGCGTCGTGGTCTGGTACGAAGCACGTCACTCGGCGATGGCTCGCATATGAGTGACGAATCGAAACCGGACGAGCTGAGCGCCGATGCGCGTCATCGCGAGCGTATGCAGCGCAAGAAGGAGCTGATCGATCGGCGCATCGCGCGAGCCACCATCGAGCGCGGTGTATTGGTGGTCAATACGGGTAATGGCAAAGGCAAAAGCTCGTCAGGTTTCGGGATGCTTGCGCGCTCGCTTGGCCATGGCTTTCACTGTGGCGTAGTGCAGTTCATCAAGGGCAGCTTCTCCACCGGCGAGGAGGCTTTCTTTCGTCGCTTTTCCGATGAGCTCGACTATCACGTGATGGGCGAAGGCTATACGTGGGAGACGCAGGACAAGGCACGCGATATCCAGGCTGCCGAAGCTGCCTGGCAGATAGCGGCCCGCATGTTGGCCGATCCGCGATACGACTTCGTCTTGCTGGATGAACTCAACATTGCCCTGGTCAAGGGCTATATCGACGTGGAGAAAGTCTGCGACGCACTGCGCGCGCGTCCTCCGCAGCAACATGTGGTGGTCACCGGCCGTGGTGCGCCGGATGCACTGGTCGAGCTTGCAGACACGGTCACCGAGATGCGCGTGGTGAAGCATGCTTTCCAGGCCGGTATCCGCGCGCAAAAGGGTATCGAGCTGTAGCCCATGGCGTTCATACCTTGCATCCGCTGACGGTCAGAAGGTCATTCAAGCCATGACGACGGCCTGGGCGATGTTGGCGGCGGTGTTGGTCGATGCCTTGCTGGGCGAACCCTCGCGCGCGCATCCCTTGGTGGGATTTGGACGTCTGGTTCGCTGGGTCGAGGCGCGGCTATATGCCGATCGCCGCGGCTCGGGTGTTCGTGCCTGGTTGTTGACTGTCATACCACTGGTGATCCTGGCCTATGGCATTGAGGCATGGCTGGGCTGGTTGTCGACATGGGCGGCATTTCTTTTCAATGTGCTGCTGCTCTATGCCGTTATCGGGCTGCGTAGCCTTGCTGATCACGCAACACCGGTGGCAACGGCGTTGCGTGACGGTGCCCTGGGACGGGCCCGTGTAGCGGTCGGGCGCATGGTCAGCCGCGATACGCAGGCGCTGGACGAACATCAGGTGGCTGCGGCCGCTACCGAGTCTGTGCTGGAGAACGGTAACGATGCCGTCTTCGGCGCGTTGTTCTGGTTTGCCTTGCTGGGCGCGCCGGGAGCGCTGCTGTACCGGCTGGCGAATACACTCGACGCAATGTGGGGTTATCGCACAGCACGCTACGAAAACTTTGGCTGGGCCGCTGCGCGCATCGACGACGTGCTCAATTATCTGCCCGCCCGATTCACGGCACTGAGTTATATGCTGCTTGGCCAGACAACGCGTGCATGGCGCTGCTGGCGCACCCAGGCCAGACAATGGGACAGCCCGAATGCCGGGCCGGTGATGGCCACCGGCGCCGGTGCACTGGGCGTCCGATTGGGTGGCGCCGCACCCTATGACGGCGTGTGGGAGCTGCGCCCGGATCTTGGCGAAGGCGACCCGCCGGATGCCGACACCATCGAGCGCTCACTGGCGCTGGTACGCCGAAGTGTGGTGTTGTGGTTGGTGGTGGCGTTCCTATGCGGTGGGCTAGCCTATGCTTGAGCACGGCGGACGTTTATTGCGTGCTGCGCGCACCTACGGCATCGCGCAAGCGGACTGGCTCGACTTGTCCACAGGCATCAGTCCGTTCGCGTGGCCTGTACCCGCCATACCAGCCACGGCGTGGACGCGATTGCCCGATGACGATGACGGTCTGGCCGAGGTCGCGCAGACTTACTACGAGGCGCCGCAACTGCTGCCCGTCGCCGGTTCGCAGGCAGCCATCCAGACCTTGCCGCTGCTTCGGTCCATGTCGCGTGTAGGCGTCATTGTGCCCGGCTACAACGAGCATGCGCATGCGTGGCGTCGCGCCGGTCATCAGGTGATCGAACTTGCGGCAGAGGCGTTGCTTGCGCGGGTCGATGAGGTCGATGTGATCGTGCTGATTCATCCAAACAATCCTGGCGGCGACCGCTTTGATCCGGCCGTGTTGCGCGCCTGCCACGCACGCCTGGCAGCTCGCGGCGGCTGGCTGATTGTCGACGAAGCCTTCATGGACGCTACGCCTGACGACAGCCTGTGTGCGCATACCGCCAGCGAAGGGCTCATCGTATTGCGTTCGGTCGGCAAGTTTTTCGCCATGGCAGGCGCACGCGCAGGTTTCGTTTGTGCGGATGCCAACTTGCTCGATGCAGCTCGTGAGCGGCTTGGCCCGTGGACCGTGAGTGGACCAGCCCGCTTCGCCTTGCGTCATGCATTGGCTGATGTCGCGTGGCATGCGCAGGCACGTGTGCGCTTGCACGCCTGCAGTGCACGTCTTGCGGAACTATTGGCGAAGCACGGCGTCGCGCCTACCGCAGGTTGCGCATTTTTCCAGTGGTGGCGCAGCGATCGTGCCTTCGACGTGCATCGCGCACTCGCGGAGCAAGGCATACTCACGCGTTTTTTTGATCGACCGCACAGCCTTCGTTTCGGTTTGCCGGAAGACGATGCTGCCGTTGAGCGGCTGGATGCTGCACTGACGCGGTGTGCGCGATGAGCGGTGTCCTGATGGTGCAGGGGTGTACCTCCGACGCCGGCAAGAGCGCGCTGGTCACCGCGCTGTGTCGCTGGCTGCATCGCCGCGGCATACGCGTGGCGCCGTTCAAGCCACAGAACATGGCACTCAATTCGGCCGTCACGGTGGACGGCGGAGAAATCGGTCGCGCGCAGGCGGTACAGGCACAAGCGGCAGGTGTCGATCCGCATACGGATTTCAATCCGGTGCTGCTCAAGCCCAACAGCGATACCGGTGCGCAGGTGATCGTGCACGGGCACGCCATCGGCAACATGGACGCACGCCGCTATCACGGCTACAAGCGCGTGGCGATGGATGCCGTGCTGGCTTCGCATGCACGGCTGGTCGCGCAATACGATGTGGTAGTCGTGGAGGGCGCCGGCAGCCCTGCGGAAATCAATCTTCGCGAGCGTGATATCGCCAACATGGGTTATGCGGAAGCCGTGGATTGCCCGGTGCTGCTGATCGCCGACATCGACCGCGGTGGTGTGTTCGCGCATCTGATCGGCACCCTGGCCCTGCTGTCCGAGAGCGAGCGTAAGCGGGTGGCCGGCTTCGTCATCAACCGTTTTCGCGGGGACATGGGATTGCTGCAGCCGGGTCTGGACTGGCTGGAACGCGAAACCGGCAAGCCCGTACTGGGCGTGCTGCCTTATCTGCACGGCCTGCAGCTGGAAGCGGAGGATGCGTTGCCCCGTCAACGCGAGCACCGGCCACAGGCGCGACTGCGTGTGATGGTGCCCGCCTTGCCACGCATCAGCAATCACACCGATCTTGATGCGTTGCGCGCGCATCCCGATGTCGAGCTGACCGTGCTGGGTCCGGGCGAGTTGCCGACCGCATGCGATCTGATCGTGCTGCCCGGGTCCAAGTCCACCCGCGCCGATCTGGCATGGCTGCGCGGGCAGGGCTGGCCACAAGCGATCGACAGGCACCTGCGCTATGGCGGCAAGCTGATCGGCATTTGCGGTGGCTTTCAGATGCTAGGGCGAGTCGTGCACGATCCCCACGCTCTCGAAGGCGAGCCTGGCTCAAGCGAGGGTTTGGGATGGCTCGACATGGAGACGGTGCTGGAGCCGGAAAAGCAGCTACGTCGTACCCATGGGCGACTCGCATGGACGGATGCTGCGGTCAATGGTTATGAAATCCATTGCGGCGTCAGTGATGGCGATGCGTTGACTCAACCATCGAGCCTGCTCGATGACGGACGCCGCGATGGTGCGCTGTCCACGGATGGACAAATTCTCGGCAGCTATCTGCATGGTTTGTTCGATCACCCGCAGGCATTGACCGCGCTGTTGGCATGGGCCGGCCTGCGCGATGCTGCCACAGTGGACGTACATGCCTTGCGCGAAGAAAGTATCGAACGGCTGGCCGATGCCGTGGAAAACCATCTGGACCATGCCGCGCTGCTTCGACTGATCGGTAGAGGAGAACCATCGTGCGAACACTGATACTGGGCGGTGCCCGATCCGGCAAGAGCGCGTTGGCCGAACGACTGGCGCATGAATCCGGGCTGTCGGTCGTCTACATCGCAACCGCACAGGCACACGATGCGGAGATGGCTGCCCGTATCGCACATCATCGGGATCGCCGCCCGGCGCACTGGCAGAGTGTGGAAGAGCCGTTGGCGTTGGCCGATACCTTGCGTGCATACGCCCGGCCCGATCGCTGCGTGCTGGTCGATTGTCTTACCCTGTGGCTCAGCAATCTGCTTGGTGATGTCGATGACAAGCGCCTTGAACGTGAATGCGAAGCCTTGCTCGAAGTGCTGCCCGCGCTGCCTGGCGAATTGCTGTTTGTCAGCAACGAGGTAGGCCTCGGCGTGGTGCCGATGGGGGAGTTGACGCGCCGCTTCGTTGACGAAGCGGGACGCCTGCATCAGGCCATTGCGACCCGGTGTGATCGTGTGTTGTTTGTGGCAGCGGGGTTGCCGTTGCCTCTCAAAGGAAATCTCGAATGAGTCATGAATGGTTGTTCCAGCCGTGCGCCGTCAGCGACACGGACAGCGAAATTGCCGCCCGCGCCCACCAGGCACAATTGACCAAGCCACCGGGCTCACTTGGCGTGCTGGAAACGCTGGCTATCCGCCTGGCCGGGTTGCAACGAAGTGCCCGGCCAGTGGTGCAGCAGGTGTGGATCAGCGTTTTCGCCGGTGATCATGGCGTCGCGGCGGAAGGCGTGTCGGCTTTCCCGCAAGTGGTGACGGGCGAGATGGTGCGCAACTTTGCTCACGGCGGTGCCGCGATCAGCGTTCTCGCACGTTCTCTCGGCGCCCAGCTGGAGGTGGTGAACCTGGGTACGGTGAACGATCCCGGCGAACTGCCTGGGGTGCGTCGGGCGATCATTGCGCCGCAGACGCGCAATTTTTGCGAGCAAGCGGCGATGACACCGGACCAGCTCGATGCTGCGTTGGGCGCGGGTGCCGACAGCGTTGTGCAAGCCCATGCGGCGGGCGCGCAGTTGTTCATCGGCGGGGAAATGGGTATTGCCAACACGACGTCGGCGACGGCGTTGGCGTGTGCTCTGCTGGGCGAGGCGCCGGCCACATTGGCAGGAGCAGGCACCGGGCTGGATGCCAAAGGCATCGGACACAAGGCTGAAGTGATCGCCCGCGCGCTGGCTCTGCATGCAGACGCCGCCGATGCGTTGGCCTGGTTGCAGCGTCTGGGCGGCTTCGAGATTGCTGCGCTGACGGGTGCCTATATAGCAGCGGCGCAGCATGGCGTGGCGGTGCTCGTCGATGGTTTCATCAGCACCGCCGCCGCACTGGTTGCGGTGCGCATCAATCCCGCTTGCCGTGTCTGGATGTTTTTCGGTCATCGCTCGCACGAACAGGGACATGTGCGCGTGCTTGCAGCATTGGACGCCGATCCGCTGTTGGATCTTGGCTTGCGCCTGGGTGAAGCCAGCGGCGCGGCAACGGCTGTACCTTTGTTGCGTCTGGCCTGTGATCTGCATGCGGGTATGGCGACGTTTGCCCAGGCGGGGGTGAGTAACGCATGAGTGGAAGTATTGATCTGCTTCGTCACGGAGACACCGGCCAGAGCAGTTATCGGGGTCAGCTCGACGATCCGCTGAGTACGTTGGGCTGGTCGCAACTACGGGCGGCGACGGCGGATCGTCGATGGGATTCCATCTTTACCTCGTCGCTATGCCGCTGCGCTGATTTTGCGCGGGAACTTGCTGCGGAGCAGGGCGTGCCTCTGCGTGTCGACAGGCGGCTTGCGGAGTATCACTTCGGCGATTGGCAGGGTGTAAGTATCGAAAGGCTCGCCCGGGAGCAGGGCGATGCGCTGGGGCAGTTCTGGGCTGATCCGGTGACAAACCCACCACCAGGTGCTGAACCGTTCGCAGCATTTCGCGATCGCCTGAGCGCAGCATTGGACGATATCGCTCAGGTAGCTACATCGCAGCGCGTGCTGGTAGTGACTCACGGCGGTGCCATCCGTTTATTGCGTTGCCATGCCGAGCGGCGCGATTTTGGCGATATGGCCAATATCGATGTGCCACACGCTTCGCTACACCCTTTGCGTTGGGGAGTATCAGGCTGATGCGTTCGTTGCTTGCCGCTCTTGGTTTTCTCACACGGCTGCCGGTGCCCGCGTGGGTATTCAAGGATGCCGAAGCAACGAAAGCCTCGCTGGCGTGGTACCCCGCGGTGGGCCTGTTGATAGGCGGCGTGCTCTGGAGTTTGGCGTGGTTGGGTAGCGCCTTGCCGCCGATGCTGCTGGCCGCACTGCTCTTGCTCGTGTGGACTGGATTGACCGGCGCGTTGCACCTGGACGGACTGGCTGACAGTGCCGATGCGTGGGTCGGTGGGCTCGGTGATCGTGAGCGAACGTTGGAGATCATGAAGGACCCGTGCAGCGGCCCGATGGGCGTGACTGCCGTGGTGCTGGTGTTGCTGCTCAAGTTCGCTGCGCTAGCGAGCCTGCCGCTCTCCCACCCGGCGGTGTGGCTGGCGCCCATGCTGGCGCGTACCGCCATTACGGCGGCTTTCCTGTGCATGCCCTATGTACGCAGCCAGGGCCTTGGCAGTGCGTTGGCAGACTCGCCCCGGATGGCCTGCATTGTCGGCGTGGTGGCAGCGGTTGCAGTGGCCATCTGTGTCGGGTGGCCTGGCGTGCGTGCTTTGCTGGCTGTGTCGGTGGTGTTTGCATGCTGGCGCTCCGCCTGCATGCGTCGTCTTGGCGGCATGACGGGTGACACGCTGGGGGCACTGACCGAGCTCGCCGAAGCAGCCGTGCTGGTGATATTGGTCTAAGAGTCTGTCTATCTGGCCGGTGTTCGTTCCTCGGCTATCCACGCCTTACAACTTGCGGGCAGCGCTCCTCCCCTGCTTGCAGGGGGAGGCTGGGAGGGGGTGCACTGGAGCGTGTCTGAGGCAAGAGCTCTACCCCACCCCAACCCTCCCCTGCGAGCAGGGGAGGGAGCTAAAAGCCAAGCTCTCTAAGCGGATTCCAGCGTGACGATCTGCCGCGTTTCCAGCGGCCCGAAATGAAGACGGGCGTCATAGGTTGCGTAATGCAACTGGCTTATCCGTAGCGACATGGAGGGTGCGCCGATCCCGCTCAGCCGCTCGCGAACCTCCTGCGCGGTTGCCTTGCGCTTATACAAACCCAGGGTGATGTGCGGCACGTAGGTGGACTGCCGAACTTCCTTTGCTGCCAGTTCCAGAGCGTAACGCCACCGGTTCAATGCTGCAGCTGGATCCATCACGGAAACAAAGGCGGCACTGGCGAAGCTGTCGGGCGCGCCAAGGAGAAGCGAGCAAGAGGCGCTACGCAGACCCTGCAGTGATTCGATTTGTCTGCGCAGTTGGGCAGGGGAGAAGTCATCGTCCGCGACGGTTGAGGGTTGCTCGAAGCCGCAGACGAAAAGGGTCAGGTGCGGTTGGCGCTGCAGGGGCGGATGCAACAGGTCGGCCAGCTGCCGGCGCGCGGTTTCGATGTAATCCAGCAGTTCAGGATCAAGCACGGGAATGATCCACACGCCATACCGTTGCCGCTGTCGATGCCACTCCGGGTAATCGCGCAAGTCGGCAATTACCGTTTCGGACGGCCCATTTTTCAGGTCGGAGATCAGCATTCCGCCGATGCTACCCGATACCATGCGCTCTACGATCGGGGTTTGGGCTGGATGGGGATGAGCACAATGAATGTCGCGAATGAAGCGGACGTGGTTTTTTCGGACGCGGAGCGGGATGCCGTATACAAGTGCATCTTCAATCGGCGCGATGTGCGTTCCCAGTTTCTGCCTGATCCCGTGCCTGAGGATGTGCTGGCCCGCATTCTGCGCGCGGCGCATCACGCCCCGTCGGTTGGCTTCATGCAACCTTGGGATTTCATCGTGGTGCGGGACGCCGACGTAAAGCGGCGCGTCCACGATGCCTTCAAGATTGCAAACGATGAAGCGGCCTCGATGTTCACTGACGAACGCCGGAAGACCTACCAGTCACTCAAGCTGGCGGGCATTCTGGATGCACCTGTAGGCATCTGCGTGACTTGCGACCGAAACCGTTCCGGCCCCGTCGTACTCGGCCGCACGCACCAGCCAGAGATGGATCTTTATAGCGCGGTCTGCGCGGTACAAAACCTGTGGCTGGCGACGCGGGCGGAAAATATCGGCCTGGGCTGGGTCAGCATCGTGCATCCACAACACCTGCGCGAAGCCTTGGGCATTCCAGACTCGATCGTCCCGATCGCCTACCTCTGCGTCGGCCACGTCACCCACTTTCTCAAAAAGCCGGAGTTGGAAACAGCCGGCTGGCTTCCGCGCATGCCACTTCGTGACGTCGTGTGGTTCGATCAGTGGCACGCCGAAAAGGGTGCGGAGTCTTTGCTTCAGCATCTTTGAGAAGACTCAGCGCTTCATTTTCCTTCAGCGCAACAGGTTCACCTTGGCCAGATCAATCAACTGGCTGCCGCGACCGTCGAGCACCGCTTTCATCAGGAAGAGGCCGAATTTGTAGGCTTCGTCGAGTGTAGTTGTCGGCGGCATTCCCAGTTCCTGTCGCGCGCTTACAACGTCGACGAGCACCGGTCCATTGTGGGCGAAGGCTTCCTTCAGTGCATCGGGAAGCTGGCTCGGGTGCTCGACGCGAATGCCCTTGATACCGACCGCGTTGGCCATCTGCGCAAAGTTTGGATTGATCAGATCGCACCCAGTATCCGGGAACCCATTCGCCCACATCTCCATCTGCACGAAGCCCAGTGTGCCGTTGTTCAACAGAATGATTTTTACCGGCAGTTCCAGCTGAACCAGGGAGAGGAAATCACCCATCATCATGCTGAAGCCACCGTCACCGGACATCGAAACAACCTGGCGATCCGGATAGGCAACCTGAGCGCCGATGGCGTGGAGCATGGCATTGGCCATGGAGCCATGATTGAAAGAGCCAACGATGCGCCGCTTGCCATTGACCTTCAGATATCGCGCGGTCCACATGATCGGCGAACCGACGTCGCAAGTGAAAATCGCGTCGTCCGCTGCAAGCTCGCTCACCTGCTGCATCACGTATTGAGGATGGATGACATCGCTGTCCTTCTTCGGATCGGCTAGTTTGTCCAATCCTTCGCGCGCTTTCTTGTAGTGTGCGAGCGCGGCATCAAGGTGGCTGCTGTCGCCGTTCTCGGGAATGGATGGGAGCAGGCTTTGGAGCGTTTCGCGAACGTCACCGATCAAGCCGAGGTCCAGGGGGCAGCGATTGCCGAGGGCCTCGGGCCGAATGTCGATCTGGGCAATTTTTGCGTGCTTCGGGAAGAACTGCCGATAGGGGAAGTCCAGACCAAGCAAGAGCAATGCATCGCAACCCATCATGGCGGCGTAGCCTGACGAAAAGCCCACCAGTCCCGTCATGCCGACGTCGAAAGGATTGTCATATTCGATGTATTCCTTGCCACGCAGCGTATGGACAATAGGCGCCTTGAGTCGGCGCGCAAGTTCGATCACTTCTTCGTGCGCACCCGCGCAGCCGGCACCGCAGAAAATGGTGACGCGGGTGGCGTCCCTGAGCAGATTCGCCAAGCGCTTCAGGTCTTTCACCGACGGATGAATGATGGGCCTGGTAGGCACGGTCCAACGTGGTATGTCCGCGACGGCAGGCTTCAGTGCAATGTCGCCGGGGATAACGACTACGGCCACACCTCGGCGCGCCACCGCGGCGCGGATGGCACGTCCCAATATCTGCGGAAGTTGATCTGGGTTGGAGACGAGCTCTACATAGTGGCTGCACTCCCGGAAGATATATTCCGGATGAGTCGCCTGAAAATAGTCGATACCGATTTCGGTGCTGGGAATATGCGCCGCGATGGCGAGTACCGGGACGCCGCTACGCTGGCAGTCGTACAGGCCGTTGATGAGGTGCAGATTGCCGGGTCCGCAGCTGCCGGCACAGACTGCCAGGCTCCCCGTCAAATGCGCTTCCGCTCCTGCAGCAAAGGCGGCGCCTTCTTCATGCCGCACATGAAGCCATTCAATGGTCCCCAAGCGGCGAAAGGCATCGGTCAAACCGTTTAGCGAATCGCCGACGACGCCATAGACATGTTTGATGCCGGCCTGCTCAAGGACCTTGGCGATGTAGTCAGCGGAAGTCATGGCCATGTGATGATCTCCTTGCGATTGAGCCAATCGATTCGCGAAATCAGGCAATACTCGCCGTTGGGTTGCGGCGCAGTCTCGTGCAGTGAAAATAGCCACATTCAGTAGAACGGTCTTGTACATGTTTGATCGCGCATGTACGAAGCGGATTGGGCCGGCACGGCGGCAGCTCGGTATGGCTCGGTCGTCCGCTTACACTTTCGAGTCGTGGGAATGCCTCCTTTGAGCCAAAAAGTCTACCCAGAGGAAGGCTTCGAAACTTTCCCGACGCGCGTACCGTTCCGATAGGGACGCAATTTTATCCAGGGATGCTCTACCTATCCGGAAGAGACGACTATGTACGAAGGTGCATTCGGCGAGAGGCTAGGGCGTTCGTTCCGCATAAGCGGTCCGTCCACGCTTGAGAGTCAGACAAAGCGAGGAAGCCGGCTTGCTGTAACGGAACTGCGGATCGACAATTCGGGCTGCGGCATGACATCCCCGATGGGGAGCGATGACGCTTACCTGATTTGTTTGAACTTCAAGCAACAGACCGCGCACGAGTTGTGGTGTGATGGTCGATCGGTATGTTCGACGGCCTATGAGGCAGGCACCACGTATCTCCTGGATTTGCGCAGAGATCCAGTCACCTATGTCGGCGATCCGCTGCATTCGCTGTACTTCTACATACCGCGGCGCGCGATCGACGAGGTGACCGAGGAGATCGAGGAATGGGGAACCAGCGATATCGTGTTGCAGCCGGGGGAGTGCATCAAAGACTCGATCATCCTGAGCATTGGCCAGACGCTGTTGCCGATACTCCGCAACCCATCGCCGTTCTATCAGCCCCTCGTAGACCACCTTCTTCAAGGCCTATGCGCTTACCTGGCCCTGAATTTCGCAGGATCTTCGACCACGAACGCGATCGTCAAAGGCACACTCGCTCCTTGGCAACAACGGCTCGTCACGCAGATGATGCGCGAGAGGCTATCTGAGGGCATATCGATCACCGAGCTCGCGGAGGCATGCGGTTTGTCTGCCGGAGCACTGGTAAGAGGGTTCAAGAAGAGTACCGGCATGCCGCCGCATCAGTGGTTGCTATCGCGTAGGGTGGACCTGGCGCTTGAGCTCATGGCGGATCCTGATGTCTCTCTCGCAGATATCGCTTTCAACGCCGGCTTTTCTGACCAAAGCCATTTCAGTCGTGTCTTCACGCAAAGATTGGGTGTAACTCCCGGCCTGTGGCGCAAGTCCCAGGTATCCAGCGGAAGAAGCGGGAAGCGCCTGGTCGCCTGATGACGAGATACCACCGCCAGTGTCTAGGGCAAGGAATCCAGAAAGCCTCGTTTGACGGCGATCATCACGGCATGCGTACGGTCTTCAGCGCCCAGTTTGGCCATGATGCTTTTCATTCGAGCCTTGACCGTGTCTTCGGTGATATTCAATGCCTCGGCGATCTGACGATTACTGCGACCCTGTGCCACCAGGGAGAGAACGACTATCTCGCGATCGGTCAGTCTCTCGCGACCCGCGTGGCTTGCAATTTCCTGGGCCACCTCGGGAGCCACGATATGGCGACCCGTCAGTGCGTCGCGGATCGCCTTGATGATTTCCTCACGACGGGCCGTTTTCAGAAGGTAGGACGTGGCGCCGAGCGTAAAAGCCCGGACCACTCGAGCGTCGCCGGGGAAGGTCGTTAGCACGATGATGGTGGCGTCGGGAAATTCGCTGCGAATGGATGTAATGGCCTGCAAACCGTCCATGACAGGCATCTGAAGGTCGATCAACATCACGTCCGGAAGCAGCCTTCTAAACTGCTCGATCGCTTCTTTGCCATCGGAGGCTTCGCCGGCGACTTCCATGTCGGATTCGGACTCGATGACCGCCCTCAACCCGTCCCTCATGACAGGGTGGTCATCGACAACGAGGATCCCGAACCGTTCTTTGGACTCGTTCAAAAGGTCACCTGTTTTCCGTCACCGGCACCGAAAACAAGGGCGTGCGGAATCCCCAGCTTCCCCGTGGCGCCCAGACTATGCGCTGACGAGGGAGGCAATTCAATGCTCGAAAGTGTATTTCGTTCTGCAACTTGGCGCCGTTTTTCGTCTCATTCGTCGCCCTCCGTCCTCATGCCCGCTGCGTCGATGCGATTTGGAAGAAACCACATTTCACTGCAAAAACTTGCAAGAAGAAGATCGCCGCTACGCGTAACGTAGCTTTCCTGGCCCGTGATGAGGACTGCACGATGACGACGCTATTTTGTGCGGCGGTAGGGGGCAAGTCGCAGAACATCGACGAGCGTTTCAATCGTCCGCCGCATACGGACTTCTGGAGCGTGTTGCGATTGGCCCGGGGAATCGATCATGACGAAGAACGAGTTCGCGACTGGTATTCGACCGCGAAGATTCGCGAACTCGGCGGCAAGACGGCGCAGGAGCTCGTGCACATGGGCGACGCCGACCTGGTCATAGGCTTTTTGAGGTCGATCAGGCGTGGCTATCGCGACTGATTCCCGGGGATGCACATGAGAAAGAGAGATCCGTTCGAAGCGGTGAGTGCGCAACTCGAAGAGGCTTATTCGGTGAAGGAGAAAACAGCCTTTGCCGCGTTCTCGATCCTTGAGGAACATCTCGGGGATTTCTCCAGCATGCTGATAAGCGGGCTTGGTGACCGGGCGCGTGCAGTGCGATGGATGTGCATGCACCACAAGGCGCTCGAAGGTAGAAACGCCTATCAGGTCATTGCCGATGGCGAGTCTGATCGGCTGTGGGAGGTGGCGACACGGGCTTGCGGCTTGGCTGACTGAGTTCGCCTGGTGTCCACAAGGGAGTGACTTTTCGTCTTTAGTCGTCAACTTTGTGCAAGAGCGGAACCGCATCGGGTGCCATAGTCACCTCGATGGAGTCCACATCGAGGCGCACTTCGTTTCGTGAACCGACGATCGACTTCTCGCGGACAACTCGTCGAGTTCGTAAAGAACACCAGGTCCGCTGAGCGCGGAGGAATTCACCATGGCTACTGTGCCGCCCATCGTCAGGCGTCTTTCCGCGGCCCTCTCGGCGGCGGCGTTGACGTGGCTCGTGATCCGCATACCGGGTGAGTACGTCTATGCGAGCGTGTGGCTTATGCCAACGGTGGCTGCCTTCTTCGCATGCGCCACAGGGTTCGTGATGATGTGTCGTGGCATGGGACACAGGATGGCTTTGGCAGGGAAGACATCTGGTCCCGCTCAACGACCATCGGACGACCTACGTGTCGCCGGCGTTTTCTATTTCGTCGGCAAGGTATGTATCGGTACCGGCGTCCTGAGCGCATTGATTCAAATATTTTCGAGACCGACTCATTGCAGCTGGGAATTGCCGTTCGCCATGGGTGTTGGTGTCTTGGTCGGCGTGAAGGTCCTGGGAAAAATGCCCGCCCGGCGCGTTGAAGCAGGGCCCCGGCCTTTTTCAGGATTTACTGTCGGTTGAGCCTGGCGAGGCACAAGCGCTCCGATCGGCATTCACGGCGCGACATATGTTTTCTTCTTTCGCAATCACGTTTGTTCAAGACCCGTCGTGCTGCGGATGTCATCGTCGTAGTACGGGCCATGGCCGTATCGACAGGTCGCCCTTGTCTGACCTTCATGCAGGAATCGTCATATGAAAAGCAATTTTTTCGTTCCCCTGACGCCCCGCGGTCTATCCAATATCTCTCCGCCTCCACCTTGGCACTACGCGGGTGACTTCCTCGTCATTGACTTCTGGGCGCGTCCGGAAGCCGTTGCGTCTCTTCTTCCCGCGGAGTTGAAGGCGGACGCGAAGGCGGAAGGACATGCGCAGGCATACTTCATTGATTGGCAATTCACCGGCGAGCATGACGAGTTACTGAATCCGGCACGGTATCAGTACCGGGAATTCTTCATACTCGTTGATGCATTGTTCGATGGTAAACCGGTGGCATTCTGTCCTTATATCTTCGTTGACAACGATGCGGCGATGGCGCGTGGCTGGGCGCAGGGTTTCCCCAAGCGCCTCGGTTCGGTTTTCCAGACGCGCACGTTCGGTGGGAAAGGCCCCGCCGCCACCAAGCTCGCAGCCGGAAGTCGATTCGGCGCGAGTGCCTCAACCGACGGACAGCGCATTGCCAAGGGCATCGTTACTCTGGAAAAGCCCGTGACGGATCCTGCCGCCCTGGGTTCTCGTCCCACCCTCAATTTGCGTCATTTCCCCAGGCTGGCAGCCGGACAGTGGGAGCGTCCCGCAGTGCACGAACTGGTGGAGTCCGTCATGGACAATTTCACGGTGGCCGACGCATGGATGGGCAAAGGCGAGCTGACGTTGCCGGAGTGCGAGAACGAGGAGATTTCGGAACTAGCGCCTGTGCGATGCGGCAGCGGTTATCGCATGGGTGTCTCGTATTCCGTGACGGATCTCAAGTCGCTGGTCGATCATTCGGCTAAGTGACGCCTGTCGCGCTGCGGTGCTGCCATTGAGCATTTGGGATAGACAACGTATGCCTCTCTACACGCTGGTGACACAGAAAGGGACGCTCGATGGTCACGCCAAAAATCGTCTGGCGAAACAGTTGACATCGTTTCACTCCGAATATGCTGGCGTGCCGCAAAATTGGGTACACATAGTGTTTCATGACTTTGAGCCGGGTGACGGGTTCACTGCGGGCGAAGAGGCAGCTACGGCGTCGCTTACCCTGCTCATTCGAACGGGAAGATCGACGGAATACAAAAGGAAAATGCTGACCCAGTTGTGGACCCTGTTTCAGGCGGCCACCGCTGCACCCGACGAACAAATCGTCATCGGCATACAGGAGGTCTCTCCAAGTCAGGCGATGGAAATGGGGAAGATCATGCCTGACGTTGCAGGGGAAGAGTAAAGAGGATGTCCCCGGGATCGGTGCTACCGACATAGGCCCGCAGCTGCGGCAGCGTGTCTGGGTAAAGGGGGTGTGGGTATGTACCCACACCCCTTCTGTTTTCTCGCGATCACATCAGATGTTTTCGCGCACCATTTCCAACACATCTCCACCTCGCCCATGCAGAACGGCCCGAGTTGCATAGAGCGCCATGCCGATAACAGGCTTCAGTTCCGTAAAGGGTGGTTTGACAAGTTCCAGTGGACTAACGGTAACGTTAAGAAGGGCGGGTCCGGGCTGCGACAGCCATTCTTGTACGGCTGCTTCGATTTCCGAGGCCTTGCTAACTGTCTTGCCCCATAGGCCGATGGCCTCGGCGACTTTACCGAAGTCTGGATTGTTCAAGTGGGTAAAGGTGTCGAGCATGCCTTCCGCTTTCTGTTCGATTTCCACGAAGCCCAGTTTGCTATTGTCATAGACCGCAATTTTGATGGGTACATTTTCCTGGATGACAGTGAGCAATTCTCCGAAAAGCATGGCCAGGCCACCGTCGCCGCACAATGCAATGACTTGGCGTTCGGGAGCGGCCTTCTTCAAACCTATAGCGTTAGGAAGGGCGGTTGCCATAGTCCCATGCAGAAAGCTTCCGAAAATCCGACGCTTACCGTTTGCTGTTGTATGTCGCACCGCCCAAACGATGGGGGTGCCGTCATCGCCGGAAATGAGCGCATCTTCGTCGATGTATCGGTCAATCACAGAGGTGAGGTAGGAACCGGGAATGGTGTCGTCGTGGCCAGGGACCAGATGGCTCTTCCACGATGCCATCGCCTTGGCGAATCGCTCGACATACTCTTGTTGAAACGACACATCATCATGCTGTTCAAGGCGCGACATCAGCGCGCGTAAAGTCGGCTTGATATCGCCAGCAGCACCGAACGTGACGTGATGACGCCGGCCAATATGAGTTGGATTAATGTCGATCTGGGCGATCTTGGCTTTGTCCGGGTAGAACTGACGCCACGCAAAGTCTGCACCAAGTAACAGTAACGTGTCGCAATCCAGGATGGCTTTATAGCCGGCTTCGCTGCCGAGAATGCCGGTCATCCCGACGTTGTATGGGTTGTCATGTTCAAGGAAGCTCTTTGCGCGTGACGTGTGCGCGACAGGAGCCCCAAGCTTCTCCGCCACCGCTTTGATTTCGTCCAGCGCATTCTCGCATCCGGTACCCGCGTAGATGGTGATTTTTTCGCCAGTATTGAGGATCTTGGCGATTTCGTCGAGCTCATCGTCATTGGGGATGACTACCGGCTTGCTATGGTGAACTCGATAGGGGAAATCCACATGCACTTCGCTATGGGAGATGTCCACCGGGACGATGAGAACGGCAACGCCTTGTTTCGTGAGAGCGGCTTGGCAGGCCATCACGGTTTTCTTCCTGGCTTGCTCGGGGGTAAGAATCATGTCGCAGAAGACCGAGCACTCTTTAAATACCGACTTGAAATCGACTTCCTGGATGAATTCAAAGCCCATCTCGTTCATCATCACCTGACTGGCGAGGAGAATGACGGGTGCGCGATTGCGATTGGCTTCATAGAGGCCATTGATGAAATGCAAGCTGCCTGGACCACAACTTCCTGCGCATGCGGTCAGATTGTCGGTTAGCAGCGCTTCTGTGGCGGCGGCAAAGGCGCCTGCTTCTTCATGCCGAACATGCACCCACTCTATCGAACTCTTATCAAGATGTTCGGCAGTCAGATTCATGGTGTCGCCGACGATGCCGTAGCAGCGCTTGACACCCGCTTGTTCGAGGACTTCTACGATGATTTCGGCGACTTTCTTGCTCATGGCACACTCCGCTGTTTGGGTGATGAAAGAGAGAGGCGGGAGACGTTATGGCGATACAGGTCGATGACCGAGTGCAAGGTCAAGCGCAGCCATGGAGATTTGCACGTCGGCGTCTGCATCTTCCTGGTCAGCTTGTGCTTGCGCGAGAATCGCCTCGTTGTTCATGAGATCGGTGATGCTGCTAAGTCCATGTCGATAGGAATCCAAGGTCGCTTGATAGGCGACGTTGGAGGCCTTGGTGTAGGCAAGTGCTTGCGCACGGTTATCGATGCTCGTTTTGAGATTGTTGTAGGCCTGCACCACTTGCTGTGAAGCACCGTCCTTGGCGGCCGCAAGAGAATCTTCGGTAGCGGACTTCTCCGAAAGGGCGACCGACACGTTGGCCGCGCGCGCGCCGCCATCGAACAGTGACCATTCGAACGAGACGAACACGGCATTGCCGGTACGGTTGATCGACGAATAGGGGCTGCCGTCATTGCTGATTTCGCCGATGTTCTGAAATAACTGGGCAGCCAGACTGATCGTGGGGCGATAGGCAGCCTTCGCAATATCGATCTTGGCTTCCGATGCTGCCACCTTGTCCTTGGCAGCGAGGATGTCTGGTCGCGACTCAAGCGCTTCATCGATCAGTGCGTTCATGGGTTTCGGGGATGCCGGTGTTGCAACGTCCGACGGCGCTGCGACTTCGAAGTGACTTTCGGGTGGCAAGCCGACGGTCGCCACCAGGCCTGCAAACGCGTTGCCGGCGGCACCGGAGGCTTTGGTGAGGGTCAAACGCATGGCCGCCGTCTGACGCTGGGCTTCGGCGACCTGTACGACCGTGGCGCGTCCATGAGTGTGTTGATCGAGGACGGCCTGCTCGGTAAGTTCCGCAGCATCGAGGGCCTTCCGCGCGGCTCGAATACGGCCCTGCGTCGAGACGGTCTCGAAGTAGGCTTCCGAGACGTCGTAGATCAGTTTTTCCTGCGCACCAAGGACCGCCGACTGCGCGGCATCGGCGCTGTATTGAGCTTCTTCAACTTGACCTCTGCGTCGGCCGAAATCGAATAGCAGCCACTTCATCTCGAGGGTCGGGAACACCTCACGCGTCGACGAAATGAAGTAACCCTTCGGCGCTACCGTGATAGGGATGGCTAACGGCGTGCGCTGGATGCCGCCTAGCGCCTTGAGGCTGAGCTGCGGCGAATATTGGCTCTTGGCCAATTGCGTCGCCAGGTTCGCCTGGTAGGCCTGCTCTTCAATTTCCCGCGTTTGTGGGTTGATCGACAGCGCCAGCTTCAGCAATTCCGGCAAAGAATAGGTTCGATCTTGGACCGTAGGCGTACCCGTCGCTGTCGCGGCGGTGGCGGTTGCTGGCGCTCCTGCCCACGAAACGGGAGCGTCGTTGGCGAACGCGGGCGCAAGCTGGGCCCAAAGGGCGATGGCGATGCCGCACCCGCCAAAGAGTAACGATTTATAGCAGGCGCGACGCATGGTCGATCTCTTCATTCAAGCGAAAACGCGCGCGGCCGACAAGCGAGATCGGGTCCGGCGTGTCAGGATGAAGCGAATCGGAAACCGTTCCTTTGGAAAGCGCGAGCAAGCGCTGCGACGTCTGCATATCGGCGCTACCTGGGGAGGGCATCGAAGGTTGCAGGCGCCGGAGGATAAATGCCGAGTAGGCCAATCGTTCCACGGCAGCTGCTTCAAGTTCGGCAGAGTGGACCGGTCGACGGCTCTGAATCAGTCGCCGTTCGAATATCGAACGCGATTTCAACAGGGCTGCTTGTTGGGTCTTGGTGTTGACCTCGAGCCGCAGGTCTGCAGCGGCTTGTGATGTTGGCGCGACAAGGAGTGCGCTGAGTTTTTCAAGCGACGCCGACCAAAGATTACGCGCTTGCTGAAGCGCACTTACCGGCCAAAGGCTGGTGAAGAACACACTGATCCAGATGTTTCCGATCACGATACCGACGACGCGATCCCTGAGGACCGTCAAGTCGCTGGCTGGCGCATATCCTTGCAAGACCCCAAGAAAGAACGCGAACGCCATCTGCATACCGGCGTAAGAAATGTTTTCGCTGCTCGTGGAGACCCAGGCGAAAAGCGCGGAGACGCCGGCGACAAGCAGGCAAAGCTGGCCGATATCGGTAAGCGATGGAATGACGAAGACCAGGCACAGACCGCCGACGACGCCTCCTATCAGGGCTCCTGAAATTCGCAGGGTCAGCTTATGAGCGCTCTCGCCGAAGGTGGCCAGCGAGACGAAGAAGCACGTCGTAACGGCGGTACGGATGCCTGGCCAGTCCAGCAGCGTGTAGGTAGCGTAGGAGGCTAAAACGGCAAAAGTCACTTTGAGCGCGTAGCGCGCGTATGCCGGATTGTGGAAGGCGTCCGGCACAAGGAGTCGACGGGGAGCGGCGGCACCAGCGTGGGGAGTTCCTGCCGGCGTGTGCCCGCTGGCTTCCATGTGCAAGTCCTGCAGCGCCAGACGAAGGGCTTCGCAGGCGGGATCGGATTCCGCTTCCACGCCATTTTGAGCTGCTGGAACAGCCGCAACGTCGATACCTCTGCGCTTGAGAAAGAGCGCTCGGCTTTGGCGAACGCTCAGAGCCAAGGCGTGCCGGGACGTGGCTGAAAGCTGTGGCGGCAACGCCCGGGCGATCTGCAGAATTTCGAGCATGAGGCCAAATAGCCTTTGGTCTTCTTCCGCAAACGCCTTGAGCTTTTTGTCCCAGAGGAATGCTTTCCCCTTTAACTGGTTAAGCGCCACGAGTTTTTCACGCAGCAGGGACGGGTCTTGGGAAAGTGGTTTCTCGATGTAGCCCGCTACTGCTTCCATCAACGCCGCTGCTCGCTGACGGGAAAGCGAAACAGGATTTTCTCCGGTGAGAAGATTGATCACGATGACGGTGAAGACAGGCGTGGCAACCACGACCCAAAGCCACAGTACGCCGTGCGTGAGCGCCTCGGTGTTCGGTGAGTCGTCGATGAGTGTTTGCGAGAGCACCAGGACGAACCCGGAGAGAAACGCGATCGGGCCCAGCGAGCTCGCGCGCGAGAGATACGAACCCAGGAACGTACTCAGCGTCAGTAGCGGAATGCGCAGCGCGGGTTCCGACGCGTCGAAGACGTAGAACAGCAGCGAGAGTGCTACCGCGAGCGTTGCGGCAACCAGTCCGCCGATGGAGCTGATAAGCGTCGAGGCGGTGTCTTCCTGGCTAAGAAGAAAGATCAGATACGCCACGTAGGAGGGTAGTGGTATTTGAAATACCATGGCGACAGCCACCGCGATGGCCGTTCCTGCGGCGATGCGCGCGACGGAACGCATTCGCAGGGGATCAAGCCGGAGCTCGCGACGCAGTAACCCTGAGAGTCCTTCCGAGGAAGCGCTGTCGCTTACGGAAGTCATTTCACCACCTTGACTGAAGCGGTGGCGCCGATGCGCAAGAAGTTCGCATCGGGATGTTCCAGGCGCACCCATACAGGGAAGCGTTGCGCAACGACGACCCAGTTGAGATTTCGATCGACCTCGGGCAATCCAGGGCCGGCTTGTCCCTCGGGCTGAACGCCTGACCCAAGGCTTTCGACCATGCCTTGCAGCGGATGCTCGTCGTGACCCATCACCCAGACGGTGGCGCGGTCGCCTGGCTGGAGGTGACGCAGATCCGTTTCCCGGAAATTAGCGATGGCATACCAATGAGTGTTGTCGATCAGGGTAAAGAGCGGATGGCCCTCGACGGCGAACGAGCCGATCGACAGATTGAAGCCCGTGATCCGGCCATCGACCGGCGCCCGAATGACCGTCTCGCGGACATCACGCGCAGCCAGGGCCTGGGCGGCTTGGGCTCCGAGCAGTTGCGCCTTGAGGCTCTCCACGTCGCCAACGGCTTCTTTCGCTTGCGCGGCCTGCTGAATGGCCGCCGCCAACTGCGCGTTGGCAGTCCGCTCGTTCGTACGCGCCTCGTCCATTTGCTGGGCTGTCACAAAGCCTTTCGCCAGGAGTGGCGCCATGCGACCAACGGTGTCGTGCGCCAGTGCAAGTTGCTGGCGGGCGCGGTCTGCTTCACGCAGCGCCGCTTGTGCGCCCGAACCTTGTGCCGTTACCTGACGGCTGGTGAGATCTATGTCGGCTTCCAAAGCGGCGACCTGCGCCTTCGCCTGGCTGAGCTTCATGTCAAACGGTTCGGGATCGATGCGAAGCAGTACGTTGCCTTTGTGGACGAACTTATCGTTCTGGATATTGGATTCGACAATGCGTCCGCTCACCTCAGGCGTGATACCTGCGCTATAGGCGAAGACGTAGGCGTCGTGAGTGCGGGGGCGCTGGTCCAGGACAATCATCGTCGCGATCAGCATCACAACGGCGCTGACGATCGCAACGACCGCGATGATTCGACCTAGAGTCGCCTTCCCGGACATGCGTGTTATCTCCTTTATCCCAGCCATAGCAACCAGATCGCCAACGTCACACTCACCCACGTGCATAGGTAGACGACCACCGGAGTCGGAAGCGTTTGGTGGATGCCGGCTTTTCCGAGCAAGACGCGCAGAACCACAACGCCGACCAGTCCCAGCAATGCGCAAATCATCCAGGTCGGAAAATAGGACCCCAGGATGTTCCGGGAGGGGGACGCGCTACACGCCGCCAATGCGACAACCGACATCAGGGACAGTGCGGCACGTAGCCAACTTCTCGCTTGCTTGAACGAAAGTCGGAACTTCGGGCATCGACGTGAATTCATGGCGCGTCATTTCCCAGTGTTGGCGTCAGTGGCGCGGGGGTCATAGATCGATTTGGCGGCCAGTGGCGGAGGAAGCGTTTTTCGCAGACGCGCCACTTGTCCGGCGTCCACGGTCGTTTGTTGATTTCCCCAGCTGGTTCTGACGAAACTCAGGATGTCCGCAATGTCCTGGTCCGACAGACGATCTGCGAAAGGCGGCATGGTGAACTGGGCGGGAGCCTGCGACGTGCTGGGACTGATGCTTCCTGCGAGCACGATGTGGACCAGCGATGTGGGGGCGTCGCTTAGCACCACCGGGTTGCCAGCGAGCGCGGGAAAGACGGATTCATATCCCTTTCCTGTTGTGCGATGACACGTGGCGCAGTTGTCGACGTAAAGCCTGGATCCACGATCGGGGGTGATGCCAGCTCTGAGATTTCTCGCAGCTGTGGGATCTTCGGTGAAGGGCGCCGACGCATTGGCGCCGCCAAGCGATTTCAAGTACACAGCAATCGCCTGAAGGTCGGCATCGCTCATGTACTGGGTGCTGTGCTGAACGACGTCCGTCATGCCGCCAAAAACCGACGTGCGGCCGATGGAGCCGCCTTTCAGCAACTGGACCAGGTCGCCGACCTGAAATCGTCCGACGCCATCGTTGCTGTCATTGCGCAAGCTCGGAGCAATCCAGTTGTCGGCTATGCCACCGCTCAAAAACGAAGCGCTGCCGCCCGTCAGAGCCTTCTCCTGCATGGTGATGGCTCTGGGCGTGTGGCACGCACCACAATGCCCCAGCCCTTCGACCAGATAAGCGCCGCGATCGACGACAGCATCTGTCGTGGCGCTCGCCGGCGCGGGAGCAGCCGGCCCGAACATCCATCGCCAATACGTAAGCGGCCAACGCATGGACAACGGCCAGCGAATGCCGTTCGCTCGATCCGGTTTGTTGACCGGCTTCACCCCATGCATGAAATACGCGTAAAGCGCTTGCATGTCCGCATCGGTCACACGTGCATAGGAGGGGTAGGGCATCGCCGGATAGAGCGTGTCACCGTTTGGGCGAATGCCTCGACGTACGGCGCGCTCAAAATCACCAAAGCTGTAGTGTCCGATACCGGCTTCCGGATCCGGCGTGATGTTGCTGCTGTAGATGGTTCCGATGGGTGCCACCATCGGGAGGCCGCCGGCGAACGGCTCGCCTTCTGGCGCGGTATGGCATGCAACGCAATCGCCAGCCTTGGCGAGGTATTCACCACGCTTGACGAGGCCTTGGTCGTTGCTCTGGGCCACGGTGGCTGAGCGGTCGCCGATCTTGCCGACCGGAAGCAGCGTTGCGGCCCAGGCGAGCAGCGTGCCAAGAGCTGCGACGACAACAATGCGGGCGATCCAACGTAATGCACCGGGCGCGGTCTGTCTGGTCATGGCTACACCAACGGGGCCGGATTTTTCAGATACATCTCGCGAATGGCTTTTGCCGACCAATACGCCAGTCCGCCGAGCAGACCGGTGGGGTTGTAGCCAATGTTTTGCGGGTACGCGGAGGCACCTATGACAAAAACGTTGTGGGCATCCCAGCTTTGCAGGTAGCGATTCAAGGCGCTGGTGGACGGATCCGTGCCAACGATGACGCCGCCTGTCGTATGGGTGCTCTGGTACTGGCGCACGTCGAAGTGGCCACCCGGTTTGTTCATCAGGACGGCGTATTGGCGCGGCTTCATTTCCTTGACAATTTCCACCGCGCGATCGGTCAAGAAGCGCGACATGGTGTATTCGTTGTCGTGCCAGTCAAAGGTCATGCGCAGGAGTGGCATGCCGAACGCGTCCTTGTACGTCGGATCGAGATCGAGATAGCTGTCTCGATAGGACATGACCGAGCCGTGGGTTCCGACGAACGTCGTGTGCAAGTAGCTGTCTTTCGCTGCCTTCTTCCACGCTTCGCCCCATGGCGGCGTGCCGGGAGGAACCATCAGCTGTTGAATAGGGCGACCGCCGGTCTGCCCGCCGTAAATGTAGCCACCGCCGACGAATCCAAGCGAGCTATGGTCAAAGTGATCGGAGTTGAACTCGTCGATGATCTGGTTGCCACCGGCACCTGCACCGATAAATGGGTTGATGGCGACGTCCTTGTCGTAGAAAACCTCGACGCCGCTGACCATCTGATACGCGAAATTCTTGCCAATGACGCCTTTGCCCGTTGCTGGGTCATAGGGCTGTCCGATACCCGACATCAGCATGAGGCGTACGTTGTTCATCTGAAACGCGCCGACGATCACCAGGTCGGCCGGCTGGAAAACCTCACGTCCTTGCGGATCGAAATACATGACGCCTGTAGCGCGTTTTTTTGACGCGTCCATGACGATGCGCGACACGTGGCTCTGAGTGCGCAGTTCGAAATTCGGACGCTGCATCAGGATGGGCAATATCGTCGTCTGCGGCGAAGCCTTGGAATACATGAAGCAGCCAAAGCGTTCGCAGAATCCGCAAAGGTTGCAGGGTCCCAGGCGCACGCCGTAAGGGTTCGTATACGCTCGCGACGCATTCGATGCGGGCTGGGGGAACGGCTTGTAGCCCAGGGTGCGCGCGGCTTTCGCGAACAGTTGCGCGCCGTGGATATCCGCGACCGGAGGATTGGGGTACGGGCGCGAGCGCGGCCCCTCGAAAGGATTGCCGCCTTCAACGATCGTGCCGTTGAGATTTCCCGCTTGCCCGGAGGTGCCGCACACGTACTCGAAACGATCCATATGCGGTTCCAGTTCGGCAAAGCTGATGCCGTAGTCCTGGATCGTCATATTCTCGGGAAGGAAACGTTTGCCGTAGCGCTGTTCCAGATGGCTGCGCAGGTTGAGGTCTTCCGGGGATGGCCGCCAATGCTGTCCATTCCAGTGGGTGCCACACCCACCGACATTGGTACCGAACAGGAACGCGCCGTACTGCCGGTAGGGGACGGCCGTGTCGCTGGTCGTGTGACGAACGGTCAATGTCTCTTTCGCCAATGGCTGCCACATCTTTCCGCGGATGCCATAGGCAAGCTCGTCGGCGATTTTCGGGTAGACAAAGTCCGGAGATGTGTCCTGATAGTTGCCACGCTCAAGCGCGAGGACATTCAAGCCTGCTTCCGTGAGCTCCATGCCCAGGATGGCGCCGGTCCATCCGAACCCAACGATCACCGCGTCGACGGGCTTGTTCGAAATCATCCTTCTTCCCCTGAAATGGACACGGGGCCCAGTGGGTAGCGCTTACCCTGCTGATCCGACCAATCCATGAAGTCGGCGCGTGCGCCAGGAAAGCCGATCATTTTCCAACTGCCCATGCCGCGATTGCCGCCATGAATCGGGTCGGCAAAATAGCCCTCACGCGTACTCGTGAGGAGCTGGGAGAAGAACGCGGCGCTGGGGATGTCGCCAAGATCGATTTCGCCGTGCTGCAATTGGCCCAGCACGTCATCGCGCGCTTCGACGGGAAGGTCCGCAAAAACTTGGTGATGCTTGTTTGAGCACCAGCGGTCGACACTGGCGATGCCGGTGCGGTAGATATCCCGCGGCGCGAACCGCAATTGATAGCCAAGCGTGGGAGGTGCAGTGGGCACAAAAGGACCTTGCATGTACCAGAAGCCTCCGGATCCGTAGGTGTCCTGCATCTGACGATCGATAAAGCGCGGCACCTCCAATTCGAGCGCGCCTGGACCTTCCTCACTTGAAGGAATCAAACGATCGACCGCGGCTTGGATAAATCGCCACTCAGGTTCCGAAAAAAACGTCGGTTGATAGGGAGGCGTGGGGTCAGCGGCTTTCAGAAGGTCTGACGCGCCAAACAGGCCGACCGCCGGGAGCGTCACCAAGCCACCTTGAAGAAATCGCCGTCGTGACTTTGAAACGTCGTCGTTCGACATATCAGTTCCTTCTATAAGGAGAACCACTCTTTGATTGGAAGGAACGTTAGCGCCCGTGCCGTGCTACGGGCTTGTACACGATTGATCGGATATGTACGAAACCTATTCGGCTTTGGTAAGGGAGCGGGTTGTCGAATGCGTCGACACTTTTGAGTCAGCGGTTGCTCAAGTCGCGGCCACGGCGATGAAGGGTTTCATCTGTTCCTTCCGAGACAGTTTTGTCCAAGACGGCTTTGTGCCTGCGCACCTAACGTTGTCGCGCCCCATGTTACGCAGTGGGCGAAACCACGTTCACCCATCGGCCCGCCGATCGCGGAGACCCATCATGATGTTTAGAAACATGACGCTGTCGTCCGTGGCTCGTCTGACGACGGTGGTGGCCTGTACGTCCTTGAGCGCCTGTAGTGAGGGTATTTTTCTTCCCAAGGGACCCGTTGGTTCCCAGGAGAAACAGCTGCTTCTGGAAGCGCTCATCCCGATGCTGATGGTGATTACACCCATCATCCTTCTCACGCTCTGGTTCGCCTGGTGGTTTCGCGCATCCAATGCGAGGGCGAAATATCGGCCGCAATGGGAATACTCCGGAGCCATCGAGTTTTCCATCTGGATGATCCCCATGCTCGTCATCCTCTTTCTTGGAAGCCTGGCCTGGGTCGGTGCGCACCAGCTCGACCCGTACCAACCGCTGTCGTCAAAACAGAAGCCGCTCGTCGTCCAGGTCGTCGCGATGGACTGGCGCTGGCTGTTTATTTATCCGGAGCAGGGCGTTGCCAGTGTCAATGAATTGGCCATACCGATCGACACGCCGGTTTCCTTCAAGCTGACGTCGGCGACGGTGATGAATTCGTTCTTCATCCCCTCGTTGGGTGGTCAGATATACGCCATGCCTGGCATGCAGACGCAATTGCAACTGCAGGCGAACGAGGCGGGCAACTACCGCGGTCTATCGGCGCAGTTCAGCGGCGATGGATTCTCCGACATGCATTTCCAGGTGCTTGCGACCGACGCGGCAGGTTTCGAAGCGTGGGTTGAGCGGACGAAGTCGGCGGCCACACCACTGGACGCGATCGCCTACGACGGTTTGGCGGCAGAGCACAAGGTCGGTGAGGTCACTTACTACTACCCAGTTTCAAACGATCTGTTTGATCACGCCGTTGACCACGCCACGCAGCGTCCGGTATCGGCATTCGCCGCCCCCGCGAGCGCCTCTGGCGCCAAGCTCATACCCGCTCGACCGGAGCACTGACATGTTCGGAAAGCTCACGCTAAGTGCGATCCCGCTTGACCAACCGATCATCATGGGCACGTGTCTCGTGCTCATCTTCGGCATCCTGGCGATCCTCGCCTTGATCACCTACATGCACAAATGGACATGGCTGTGGACCGAATGGATCACAACGGTCGATCACAAGCGCATCGGTGTGATGTACACGTTGTTGGCGACGGTGATGCTGCTACGCGGATTCAGCGATGCGATCATGATGCGTTCGCAGCAGGCACTGGCAAGCAGCAACGCTCACGGCTTCCTGCCGCCAGACCACTACGATCAGATCCTTTCAGCGCACGGCACGATCATGATTTTTTTCATGGCGATGCCGTTCGTGATCGGGCTGATGAATTTTGTCGTGCCTTTGCAGATCGGCGCACGCGACGTGGCATTCCCCGTGTTGAACTCTGTCAGTTTCTGGCTGACTGCCGCCGGTGCGCTTTTGATCAACTTGTCTCTAGGTATTGGTGAATTTGCCCGCACGGGCTGGCTCGCCTATCCGCCTCTTTCCGAATTGCCTTTCAGCCCTGGAGTAGGGGTCGACTATTACCTGTGGTCGTTACAAATCTCGGGTGTCGGCACGCTGCTTTCGGGCGTCAACCTCTTGACCACCATATTGAAGTTGCGCGCTCCGGGCATGCGCCTGTCCATGATGCCTGTTTTCACGTGGACCGCGCTCGCATCCAACATGCTTATCGTCGCGGCGTTCCCCATCCTGACGGCGACGTTCGCGATGCTGCTGCTGGACCGCTACCTGGGTATGCATTTTTTCACCAATGACGGCGGTGGAAACCCCATGATGTACATCAACCTCATATGGACGTGGGGCCATCCCGAGGTGTACATCCTTATTCTTCCACCGTTCGGCGTGTTCTCGGAGGTCATCGCCACTTTTTCCCGCAAGCCGCTGTTCGGGTATCGGTCAATGGTCGTGGCGACGATGGTCATCACCCTGCTGGCGTTCACCACGTGGCTGCACCACTTTTTCACGATGGGTTCGGGCGCGGACGTCAACGGGTTCTTCGGCATCACCACCATGGTGATCGCCATACCAACCGGTGTGAAGATCTTCAATTGGCTTTTCACCATGTACGGCGGCCGGGTGCGCTTTACTTCGCCGGTTCTGTGGACCATCGGATTCATGGTGACGTTCACTATCGGTGGCATGACCGGCGTGCTGATGGCGGTGCCCCCGGCCGACTTCGTGTTGCACAACAGCCTGTTTCTGATCGCGCACTTCCATAACGTGATCATCGGCGGTGTGGTCTTCGGTTGCTTCGCGGGCCTGACGTACTGGTTTCCGAAGGCTTTTGGATTCCGACTCCACGAGGGCCTGGGCAAAGCCGTGTTCTGGTGTTGGTTCTTTGGCTTCTACCTTGCCTTCATGCCGCTCTACATCCTCGGCTTCATGGGCATGACCCGCCGCATGAACCATTACGACGATCCGGCATGGCTGCCTTATCTGCTCGTTGCCGAGTGCGGAGCCGTCTTGATCATGATCGGGATCCTTCTTCAGGTCACCCAACTGGTATGGAGCATCAGGCACCGCGATGCATTGCGCGATGGTGCGGCGGACCCGTGGGACGGACGTACCCTGGAATGGTCAACGACCTCACCACCTCCGGCCTACAACTTTGCGCGGGTACCGAAAGTGGTCGGACTCGACGCGTATTGGAGGGTAAAGCAGGAGGTCACGCCCGCTTCGACTGAGCCTTTCGAAGATATCGAGATACCCAAGAACTCGGGGCTTGGATTCTTCATGAGTTTCTTTGCTGTCATCGGCGGATTCGGCATGATCTGGCACATCTGGTGGATGGGCGTACTGGCATTGATCGCGTTCATTGCACTTATCGCGTGGTCGTCCTGGGACGAAAACGACGAGTTCGAGCTGTCGGCCGCTGAAGTGGCCCGGCTTGAGCGTGCACCCTCTCACTTCGCCTGATCAGTAGAGGACAGACTTATGTCGAGCACTGTTGCTTCGCTGGATATGCCGTCGGGGGAGGAGTATCTGCTGCCCTCCCGGCAACACATCACCGGTTTCGGGTTCTATCTCTATCTGCTGAGCGACGGCATTCTCTTTGCCTCGCTGTTCGCCGTGTTCGCGGTGCTGAGAACGGCGACAGACGGTGGTCCCGATGGGCACATGCTGTTCAGTGCGCACAACGCCTTTGTCGAAACGGCCTGCCTGCTGACCAGCAGCTTTACTTGCGGCATGGCGATGCTGGCATGCGACAGGCGAAACAAGTTCGTTGCGCTTGTCGCATTTCTGGTGACGGCTGTGCTGGGTATTGTGTTTTTGACACTCGAGGTCCACGAATTTGCCGATCTGATATCGCGAGGCGACGGTCCTGATCGCAGCGCTTTCCTGTCCTCGTTTTTTACGCTCGTCAGCACGCACGGTCTGCACGTGACATGCGGGCTCCTGTGGCTCGGTGTCCTGCTTGTCCAGTTCCTTGGACGCGGGTTCACTCCGGCAATGCTGCGCCGCTTTCTGTGCTTCAGCCTTTTCTGGCACGTCCTCGACGTGGTCTGGATCGGTGTATTTACGTTTGTCTACCTGATCGGAGGCTATCTATGACAACCCATCAGCGGCACGACCCGCCACGGCGCGGGGATTCGCGCACGCCAGGCCTGGAGAGTCCGGAGGCCCACGGAAGTCTGCGCGGCTACATCATCGGTTACCTCGCGGCGATAGCGCTGACCATCGCTGCATTTGCCGCTGCGCCCAGTACGAGCATGGCTCCCTTCAGCATCAAGGCAGCACTGGCTGTGCTGGCGATCGCTCAGATGCTGGTCCATCTGATCTTCTTCCTGCATATCAACACCGCACCCGCGCAAAAGACCAACATCATGGCCTTCGCAGCGACGATGCTGATCATCGCAATTGTAGTCATCGGATCGATGTGGATCATGGGTCACCTCAACCACAACATGGTTCCCATGAACCGACTCATGCAAATGCAGCGTTGAGTCATGGAGAAGGGGAGGGCGGCATCTGATGTTGGCGCTCCTCCCCAATAAGCATACGGCGGACGTGCAGTCGCGGAGTTATCTCGTCGGGGAGAGTCGCTCCAGGAAATCCATCTCCAACTCGCCTTCATAGGTTTCGGCGCCAACCTTCAATGCCTCCTTCACACGCGCTTGCGACACCTCGCTTGCGACACTCAAATCGGACTCGTGGGCTTCCACCAGTAGCCCCTCGGCCAGGGAACCAAACGCACCCATATCCACAGCCGCTTTGACGTGAGCAATGGTATGCGCAGGAAATGAGGCGATACGATGCGCCAGTTTCTCGACAAAGGGCGTCAACTCGTCCACCGGCAACGCTCGATTGATATAACCGTAAAGTTCTGCCAGCTCCGCCGAAAGATCATTGCAACTCAGCAATATCTCCAAGGCCCGCCCTCGTCCCATGGCGCGTGGCAATCGTTGCGTGGCGCCGCCGCCGGGAACAAGCCCAACCGCGACCTCTGGGTGGGCAAAGACCGCTTTGCCTATGGCGGCAAAACACATGTCCGCGGCCAGCGCGATCTCGCTCCCGCCACCCCGACACCGGCCTTCGATTTTCGCAATGGTTACTTTGGGCATGTTCCTGAACCGCTCGCCGATCATCTGTGTCAGACGAAAGCTGCGCGTATGGGACACCAATTTGGAAGCGGCCCCGACCCGGCCCAAACCCGAGTGGGCTATGAAGAAATCAGGCAGCGCGCTCTGCAAGACGATAACCCGGATGCTCTCATCGGTTTCGAGCTCTCTGCCTAGCCTGTCGAATTCCGGCGACAGAACTTCATCGAGGAGATTTATCGGCGGGTGATTGATGCTGACGAAGGCAACTCCGGAGTCGAACGCGAGCTGGAAACACTGGTAGTCGGAATAGGGCACGGGTGGCTCCTTTCGGTCGTTGCTTTTACCAGGCCCGATGGCCGGCAAAAAATCGTCTTGATGAGCTTGAGGTCATCCGTCAGCCCGACTCTGATTCGCGCTGGACGGGGTTTCTCAAGATACCCATCGCTTCGATCTCCACTTCGAAGACGTCGCCTGGCTGCATGTAGACAGGTGGCTTGCGCGCTGCTCCAACGCCACCGGGTGTTCCACTGATGATCACGTCACCGGGCTCAAGACTGATCGCGACGCTGATCAATTCGATCAGCGTGGAGACGTTGAAAATGAGCTTGTCGATGGACGAATCCTGCATCACCTGGCCGTTCAAGCGACCCTGGATGTGCAAGCCGTGAGCCCCCGGCGGCATGGCATCGGGAGTCACCAGCCAGGGGCCGAACGCCCCTGTGTCATCGAAATTCTTGCCCATCGTCCATTGTGGCGTGCGCAGTTGAAAATCGCGGATCGTTGCATCGTTGAAGAGGGAGTAGCCCGCAACGTGATCGAGGGCTTGGTCGTGGCTGATGCGGCGTCCTCCCTGCCCGATCACTACGGCGAGCTCGGCCTCATAATCCAGCGCGACCGATTCGGGTGGCAGCCGGATCGGCTCACTGTGAGCGATCAGGCTCGTCGCGAACCGCGCGAAAATTTCGGGGTAGACCGGCTTTTTGAGCCCGCTTTCCTCGAGGTGATCATCGTAGTTGAGACCGACACAGAGGATTTTCGGCGGCCTGGGTACCGGAGGCAGTATTCGAACTGTGTTCAGATCGATGGCGTGCGTGGATAGAAGGTCCCTGCCTGTGCGCAACAGATCTGCACCTTGCGCAATCAGTGCGGGAAGGGTGCCGGGAAATCCACTTTCGCGCTCAGTGAGGCCGTGCCAGCCCGAGCCGTTATCCGCCGCAATTCCGGGGACGCCGTCCTTCTCGAAATGGACGATGCGCATGGGTTTATCCTTCAGTGGCGATGATTGAAACGAGCGTTGTTTCTTTCGACATGTCCGTAGGGTGAGCAATACATCTCGAGCAAGCTCTCTCAGCCAAAGCTAGCGCAGCGCGGCCTTTCTCGCTTGTACGCGATTGACTGGATATGTATAAAAATCGAGCGAATTGAGAGAGATTGAAGCCGGTACCATGGAACTCCCACCATTGTCATTTGCGTCGGTGCAGACATGAAAATTCCACGAGTAACAGGAAAGCTTCGCGAAGCGACGGCCGCGTATGCGCTCAACCCGACGGTGATTGTCGAAAGGGCATATCAGGCAATCACTCAAAGTGACCCGACCTACGCCAGGCTTCCGCCGAATACGAAGAGCGACTTCCTGGAGTCGATTCGCTTCTCGGCCGTGCTTTGGTGCAAGACCATGTTGACGGGCGAATATCCCTCCGACGAAGACATGGAGACATTTCGAAATCTGGGGAGAAGGCGCGTCCATCAGGGCATTGAGTTGGCATCGCTGCTCAGAGCCTATCGGGTAGGGTCAAAAGAACTGTGGGCCATCTATCTGGAATTTGCGCCGAAGAACCAGGACGTCCAGAACGAACTTCTTTACACCGTGTCGCCCTATCTTCTCGATCACTTCGACGAAATGGCCCAGTCGATCGCAAGTGCCTATATGGAAGAGCAATACGAGCAGTCAAGATGGAGAGACGCGTTGCGATACGAACTTTGCAATCTGATCTTCAGCACACCTGGTGACGTGAACGATTTCAACCGGGTATTGGAGACCATGAGCATTGACCCGACGATCGCCCGGGTGGCATTTGCGTTTAACGCCAACGTGCCAGACACGCTGCCGTCTCGCGTGGAGTCGGAGATGGACAGGATGCTGCTGGCCGTGGCGCGCATGGCGAAGGTCAATACGGCGGATCTTGTCAGAGTGATGCACCGTGGGCGATTGGTTGTCTGGGTTCCATGTATCCGAGGCGATTCCCTTCTCGCCAGCGACCGAAGAATGGGAGAGTTGGCCGCGAAGCTGATTTCAAACGTCCCCGAGTTCAAACAGGTGGGGGTAGGGATGATGGGCCTGGGGCCATCCGGTTGGTCCGGTTCCGTGGACGAAGCGCTAAAGGCCTTGGAGATCGGCGAGCGCGTTGGCGGGGGCGATAGCGTCTACCGGTATTCGGACATCGCGTTGAACGAAGGCGCAAGGCGTTCGGATAATGTGCTGCGCTATCTGGAGTCCTTGATGGAGCGCCTATCGCACGAACCGGATCTGTTGAGGACACTGGAGTGCTTTTTGGAGCAATTCCAAAAGCGCAAGCAGACCGCTGCGGTTTTGGGGATCCACCCCAATACGTTGAACTACAGGCTGGAGCGCATCCAGGAGATCGCGGGCGGCAGTCTTGAAGACCCTGCATGGCTTGCGAAGCTGTACGTGGCGACAAGGCTACGCAAAGACAGCTTGTGAGGGCAGCCAGGCCAGACAGTGTGGCCTGCCTACATTAACTCTCCAAACACTTGGCAATCCTGGTCGCGGATGCGTCATCGCGGCTGGATAGTGCCTGGTTAGCTGATCGATGGGCACGCGGTGCCGGAGCTGCGCGCGGGTGGATTTTGTGCGTTTTCACAAAAAAAAGCAGGAATCTCCCAATTCTTATCAAGAGGGCACGCTGATAAAAAGTTAGCCGAGAGCAAGCGCATCGTCGACAGAGGTGGGATTCGTGCGGAACGAGCTATCTATCTCCCACCAAATCTGGATGAGGTCGTTGGGTGTCGGGGCGGCGGTGGTCTTCGCGCTTTGGAGCTTGAACAAGTTGCGGCTGAGATACACAGAGCAACGGAGCCGTACTCTGGAAGACGAGAGGGGTGCCGAACGCAAACGTGTCGCGCGAGAATTGCACGACACGCTGTTGCAGGGTCTCCAAGGCGTCTTGCTCGAGTTTGAAGTGTTTTCGTCAGGGCTACCGGACGAAGAGCGCGAGCAGGCGGAGAGGGTAGAGCGGAAGCTTCGTCATATTGTCACGGACGGACGCAACGCGATCAATGCGCTCCGCTCACCCGACGATGACGAAAAGGATTGGATGGCGGCTGTCCTGGAAATGGGCGTGCGCGCAGCCGCTAATTCAAAGGTCAACTTCACGCTCAAGATTAAGGGTGAGCCCTGGAATCTTCCATTGAACGTGCGCGTGGAAGTGCTGGCTATCGTTCGTGAGGGTCTGCGCAACGCATTTGAGCACTCTCAGGCGAAGACCATTCTTGTCGTCGTCAGATATGCGAAACGCGGGCTGAAGATCTCGATTCGAGACAACGGCATCGGTGTCAGCGAGCAGCACCTCGAATCGCGCCAGAAAGAGGGGCATTGGGGAATCGCGGGCATGGGCGAGCGCGCCGAGAGACTGAAGGGAAGGCTGCGGATCGAGAGCCAGCTTTCCGAGGGAACCGAGGTCAACCTCGTCATATTAAGGCGTGCCATGTGCATGGTGCCTTGCGTCCGGAGTACCTCCGGGAAAGGGCGTCGATGGGGCTCGATGAGAGCGAGGCAAGCCGCTTGATGCCCGTGCGCTATAAGGCCTCGGTGACCGAGCCGCCAGTGGTCGCTGGTCTTTCGGGGATCGTGGAGACGATCACCTGAACCGTTGTGTGGAGTGATTTTTCATCCTTCGCCGTCAGCTTTATCCAAGAACGGGACATCATCGGATGCCATAGTCGCCTCATCGCAAGGCGCTTCATTTCGTGAAGGCACCCAGTCGCCTGCCGACGAATGAGACCACGACCATGAGCAATCCAAGCAAGATTCTCTACACTGCCACCGCCACGGCCAAGGGTGGCCGCGAAGGTCACGTCCACAGCAGCGACGACGTGCTGGACGTCGACATGAAGGTGCCCAAGGAACTGGGCGGTCCTGGCGGTCACGGCAGTAATCCGGAGCAACTGTTCGCCGCCGGTTATGCGGCTTGCTTCGAAAGTGCGACGCGTCATGTGGCGCGCGATAAAAAGGTCGCGCTGAAGGATGCAAGCGTGACCGCACACGTGGGCATCGGCCCGCGCGACCCGATCGGTTTCGGCATCGCGGTGAAGCTTGAAGTGAGCCTGCCGGGCATCGATCGCGCCGTAGCGCAGGAACTGATCGACACGGCGCATCGCGATATATGCCCGTACTCGCATGCCACGCGTGGCAACGTCGACGTGCAGATCAGTCTGGTCTGATCCAATATTGATGGAGGAAGCTGACTCGCGAAGCGAGGCTGGCCTGGAAGGACCCGGTTACTTTGGAAATAGCAGTTGGAACTGCAATCGCACAGACCAATCGGCGGCGTCGTGCGGGCTCACGACGTTCTTGAACACCTGCACTTGAAAGTTCACGGCCTGCTCGCCGATGCGAAACGCGCGCCCAACGCCGCCACCCAGTGGGACGGTCCACTGTTGACCATCCGGAGCTTTCCAGTTCGCGGTGATGATCGGTGAGCTGGCGAGGTACCAGCCACGCGGGAAGTTGTAGTTGACGAAAGGCTGCAAGGTCATCTGATGCACGTTGTCCCGGTCGGAGGCACCGGACACGGAAGCGACATCAGTGAGTAGTGCGCCGATAAGCCAGTGACCGCGAATGGTCAGTGCCACCGCCGATAGTCCAGCATCGAACTTGCCTTGACCCAACTCTTCATGCGAAGCCGTCGCAAAGGTGAATGCCGGGCCGATGCCCCAGATGATCTCGCCCGGGTGCGAGGGTGAGAGATACAAAGCCAGCGAGGTATCTCCCAGGCCAACCGTGCTATCCGTTCCCTGGCCGAGCGGCGGCACGTATTCCAGTGGAATGATCGCGCGTGCGATAAGGTTCCAATCGGTGCCAATGTTGAATGGCAAGACGGGTTGGATGTTGAGCGTATTCTGCTCATCGTTCCGCGGTCCGACCCCGAAATTCAGATTGTTCTGAAACAGCAGGGATATGACCTTCGCTATGGGATTTTGGGCAAGCTGCGCGAGCTCGGGGGTGTCTTGCGCGTAGACGTTCGAAGCTGTGAGCGTTGCCGCGATCATTCCGGCGATACCAAGGCAAGTCCTGCGCCAACCCTTCGTGCAAACCATTGGACACCCCTTGCGTCGGAATGCAGCATTGCCATAGAGACTTGCCATGAGCCACTTCTTCGGGTGAAGGAAAGAGACCATCTGGGCCTATGCGACTGGCGCTGTCGATTTGGTTTGGTCTGACTTGCCCACCTTGTACGTGGAGGGTCAGAGCCCGAGTTCTACGATGCTTCAGCCAGTGACCGCCGTATTGAATGAAACTATCGCTGCAGGAATTTTTGTGCCTCCTTGTAAACAAGGATCACGACGACGCTCGTCTTGCGCTGTTCAGCGGGAGCGGTGGCGGAACGCGGGCGTCTCGGATTTCCGACGAGCGTGATATTGCCGATGGCATGCGCGCAGCTAGCCGTGTTTGGCTAGGCGAAGTTCGCGCATCCGAGCGTGGGAGTTGCGACCTCGTCTTATCGGCAAGGTCGATCTTCTCGCTAATGCTTGATGAAGGCCAGAATGTCGGCATTGATGACATCCGCATGGGTCGTCATCAACCCGTGCGGGAGGCCCGGATAAATCTTGAGCGTGCCATTTTTGAGCAATTTGGCCTGCAGGAATGAGGCATCTTTGTACGGGACGATTTGATCATCGTCGCCCTGCATCACGAGGGTGGGTACCGTGATCGCTTTCAGATCTTCCGTTTGATCTGTCTCGGAGAAGGCCTTGATGCCTTCGTAGTGGGCAAGCGCGCTGCCCATCATTCCCTGGCGCCACCAGTTCTCGATGATTCCCTGCGACACCTTGGCGCCAGCTCTGTTGAAGCCGTAAAACGGCCCTGATGGAAGGTCGAGGAAAAACTGTGCCCGATTGGCGGCCAGCGCCTTGCGAAGGCCGTCGAATACATCGATCGGAGTACCGGTCGGGTTGTTCTGGGTCTTGAGCATGAGCGGAGGAACGGCAGCGATAAGCACCACCTTGGCTACGCGTCCCTGCGGCTCGCCATACTTGGCGACATAGCGTGCTACCTCGCCGCCGCCTGTGGAATGGCCAATGTGGATCGCATTTTTCAGATCGAGGTACTCGGCCACTACAGAGGCGTCGGACGCGTAGTGGTCCATGTCGTGACCGGTGCCCACTTGCGAGGAGCGACCGTGACCGCGCCTGTCATGCGCGACGACGCGATAACCGTTGGCAGCGAAGAACAGCATCTGCGCATCCCAGTCGTCCGACGACAGCGGCCAGCCGTGGTGAAACACGACAGGTTGGGCGTTCTTCGGGCCCCAGTCTTTATAAAAGATCTCAACACCATCTTTCGTAACGATCTTGCTGCTCATCTGTCGGCCTCCGGTAGAGGAATGCGTTGGGTTACCAGCGGCGGCCGTGCTCGCCGCACCTTTCGTAGAGAGGAGGGGTATCGCCACTGCGGCAGCAGCTACGGTGCCGGCTCCAATCACGACCTTGCGACGCGACTTGCTGACGAGGTCGACGTTATCTTTGCTACTCATGGCGACACCCTCCGGTAAAGCGGATGGTGAGGTCGATAGGTAAGCTGGCCATGGCATGCTCCTCATTCTTCGGCATCGCACGTGCGGCGACGATGAAGACGAAAGTTAGCATCCACCGGCTCGTCGTTATTGTAGGATAGCCTCCCGCTTTGGCGATTATTGCGCATCCAGATCAACGGAGAGTTGTATCCGGGAAGTACTGGCAAGCCGGGTAGCCAATTCTCTATAAATCGCTCTAGACCGAGCGTGTTGACTGACGGCAAGGTCTACCGCGCGCAAGCAACGTTAGCGGCACCGTACCGATTATTTCTTTCAAGCGGAAGACGATGCTCTTGTCCATTGACGACATCATGATGCGAATTCCCTGGCCCCAAATTTACGGGGCCATGGCGGGAGGTGTTGTGGGTGGCTTCTCGGGATTTGTCGCCAACAGCATCCATAGAAGTGTCGTCGAAAGGCATCAGCTGAAAAGCATCGGCTGTGCGCTGATGGGTGAGATTGGAGCTCTCTGCCAACACATCGAAAGCAGCCACGAGCTGCGTACGGTAGTTCGCAGAGATGATCCCAATGATTCGGCACAGACAGACACTCTCAGCTACTACAGCTTTCGTGGTGAGCGGGACTACATGCCGATATTTCGATCTTTGGGCGCCATGATTGGTCAGCTGCCATCACCGCTGCCACGCGACCTCGTGTATTGGTATACCGGCCTGACGGTTTGTCTGGAAAGAGCACGCGAGCTTCACGACCTGGCATTGAGCCACGACGGCGACTGGCCCGTACGAGCAATACACGTGACACGCCTTCAGCGCGAAGGTTTCAACGAGCTATTGAAGAACGCAGCCATTCTTATCGAAGAGCTCGACAGACTCTAGCCATAGCGACTTTTGCGCACTCTCCCATCAGCACCTCTTTTTTCCGTCTGGCGGACGGTGATTGGCGATGTTTCGCCAGCGGCGGTAAGCTGAACTTTAGGTGTGCAGCCATTAGCAGGCGACTCCATCACCGTTGCCTCCCGGGAGACAGGATGTTGCGCGCCTGACAATGGTTGGCTCTTCCCCGGTTCTCGCGTCGACGGGTGCCTCATGAGTGACCTCACCAAGGAACAGCTGCAAGCCACTCTGAATCTGATTCCGGGGTATATCTGGTACGCGAATCGATCCGGCGCCCTGGTGTTCGTGAACCAGCGGTGTGCGGATTATCTGGGCCTCGCGGAGGACCATCCGCTTCGCTTCGGCATCGAGACGGGTGCGGCGTGGGACGCCCATATTCCGTTGCTGCACCCGGACGATCACGACGCGAGTCGCAAAAGCTGGTCAAAGTGCATCCGTTCGGGCTCCGCCGACGAAATGACCTTTCGAGTACGTGACGCTGAGGGACGATATCGTTGGTTTCTCAGTCGTGCCGAACCTCTTCTCTCTGAGGATGGAGCACCGCGGGGCTGGATCGGCACCAACTTCGATGTTGAAGAACGTATGCAGGCCGAGTTCTACCTCGCGGAAGGTCAGCGGATTGGACGTTCCGGTAGCTGGGCATTCAACGCGACTGGTTTTGAATATTGGTCGCGCGGTTTATTCCAGATCCACGGTCTTGAGCCAGGCGGCAGGGCACCGAGCATTCCGGAATATATGGCGATCGTCCATCCAGAAGACCGGGACTTTGTGGCGCAGGCGGTTCAAAAGCTGCTCGCGGAACACATTCCATTTGACTTCACCAAACGGATCGTTCGGCCAGACGGAGCAACTCGTCATATTCGTTGCGTTGGCACGCCAGTGACCAACGATGGAATTTTGAGGCAATTCGTCGGAATAGGGATAGATGTGACGGAGCAAGTGCAGCTAACAGCGGAGCTGCGCAAGAGTGAGCAGGAATTCCGGCAGATCGTGGACCTTTCGCCACAGCTCGTCGTCGTACTTGGCTCCAAGCGCGAGCGCCTTTACCTGAACCGCACGGCGATCGACTATTTGGGCATCAGTCTGGACGACTGGCTGCACGGGAGTCGAGGGACTGAAATTCATCCTGACGACCGTGAGCGGCACATGGCGTTTGAAAGCCGTTTGTCGGGCGATTCAGCCTATGAGACGGAATTACGGGTGCTCAAGAGCGATGGAAGCTATCGCTGGTTTTTTGCTCGTTTCAACCCCGTTCGAGATGAGCAAGGTCAGCTGCTTCGTTGGTACATTGCATGTACGGATATCGATGAGCGCAAGAAAGCGGAAGAGCGACTGCATCAAGAGAACGTCGCGCTTCGCGAGGAAATCGACAAGACCTCCATGTTCGAAGAGATTGTCGGTACGTCGCCAGCGCTGGCCGACGTGCTTTCACGAGTTTCCAAGGTGGCTGCGAGCGATTCGACCGTTCTGATCACTGGCGAGACCGGGACCGGAAAGGAACTCGTGGCGCGTGCGATTCATCGACGATCGCGCCGCTCATCAAGGGCATTCGTTGCCGTGAACTGTGCTGCCATTCCGCGAGAATTGGTGGCTTCCGAATTGTTCGGGCACGAGAAAGGGGCTTTCACGGGCGCATCGCAGCGGCGTCTTGGTCGCTTTGAGCTCGCCGACGGCGGGACGATATTTCTGGATGAAGTCGGAGAACTCTTGCCCGACACGCAGGCCGCGCTGCTGAGGATGCTGCAGGAACGGGAGTTTGAGCGCGTTGGTGGGCAGGAGACTATCCACGTCGATGTTCGCGTCATCGCCGCCACGAATCGCGATTTGGAGAAAGCTGTCGCTGATGGGGTCTTCCGCCAGGATCTCTTCTATCGTCTGAACGTATTCCCTGTCGAGGTGCCCCCGTTGCGAGAGCGGGGAGAGGACATTCCGTTGCTGGTGGAGTACTTCATTGATCGCTATGCGCGGAAGATGGGCAAGGCGTTTCGACACGTCAACAAGCGGACGCTCGATCGTCTGAAATCGTATCCATGGCCAGGGAACGTTCGCGAACTGCAAAACGTCATCGAGCGATCAGTGATCGTGAGCGATTCCGAAGAATTCACGATCGATGACAGCTGGCTGTCGGGACCGCCTGGCGAGATTCGGCTCGCCCTGTCCGGTACGTTCGCGTCTTATGAGAGGGCGATCATCGAAGACGCGCTGCGCGCCTGTGGCGGTCGGGTTTTCGGATCCTCAGGGGCGGCGATACGGCTCGGTATCCCACGCTCGACACTTGAATCGAAAATCCGCACGCTGAAAATCGACAAGAGCCGCTTTCGTCCTCGAACGGCAAAAAATTAGCCAGTCGATTGTTGTACAGGAATTCGCCATTGGTGAAATATCATCAGCGATGAATTCTATATTTATGAGTAAATTCAACGTATTGACGTTGGTCCGGTTATTGCCTCACAGAAGTGACGATCTCTTCTGATCGGGTTGTTCCGGCAATCGTGGGGCAGGGAAGTTGTTTGCTCGCGTCATGGTCCTGGCCGAAAGTCCTCAAGGAGAGATGCGATGAAGGCCATGAGGACCATGACATCGACGGCGGGTTCATCGAATCCCACGGTCGCGAGGCCACGGACGGCGTCAACTCGGGCAACAGAGTGATCGGCGGCGTCCCCCGGGCGTTGAAGAGAAAGCGCAACGCGCCATCGCCGCCGCCGAGCATGCAGTCGGAAGTTTCGATGACGCCACGAAGGAAGCGCGTACGAACAGCCTGCGTCAATGGCACGAGGAGTACATAGGCGCTTGAACAAGTTGCGACTAGTTTATTCGGAAAGGCGAAGCCGCCTCGAAGAAGATGAGCGGGGAGGCGAGCGCAAGCGTATCGCTCGAGAGCTCCACGACACTCTATTGCAGGGACTTCAAGGTATTTTGCTTGAGATCCAAATGTTTTCGCGGACGTCGACGCTCACAGAGGAACAGCATGAGCGTGCCGCCAAGATAGAGCAAAAGTTGCGTCACGTTGTCACGGATGGACGCGATGCCATCAATGCGCTTCGTTCACCAGGTGACGAAAGGGATTGGGTGGCGGTCGTCCTCGATATGGGGGATCGCCTGTCCATGGAATCGGAAATCGGCTTTTCGATGCACATCCATGGCGACCCGTGGAGCCTGCATCCGAAAGTCCGTGACGAGGTGCTGGCCATTGTCCGGGAGGGCTTGCGTAACGCGTTCGTGCATTCCCATGCTCAGGATATCCAGGTGGCCCTCAACTACGCAAAACATGGTTTGAGGATTGCGATTCAGGATAACGGCATCGGGCTCAGCGAGCGGCATGTGCAGTTGCGTCAGAAAGAAGGGCATTGGGGGATAGCCGGCATGCGGGAGCGCACTGAAAACCTGAGTGGACGGCTTACGATAGAAAGTCAGCTTTCGATGGGCACAGCGGTCAATCTGGTGATACCCAGGCACTTCACTTTTGAAGTCGCGCGCGACCTGTCTCCGCGTCTGAGTGGCACGGAGCTTTAGGTCCCGATCCCCTTTGTCAGGGCACCGTGGCATCAGCGGATCGAGATGGCGTTTCCGACGAGCCTGGACAAGACACGGCAGCATGTTGGCTGACGACAAAGTCGATCTGATCCCGCCGAATGCCTTGTTCTGGTGTTGCCCACAACTGTCCGCGAGCGGCGCAGTCAACGCCGTAATCGAAGAGCCGCAGCAAGCTCTTCGGACGGAAATCGGCGAAGCTGTGATCGGGATAGTCCGCCGGTATCACGGCTATGCGAAGCGGCATGTGATGCTCCCTTGTTACGCTATCGACAAAGGCAATCGTTTCCTTCGTTTTGTACATCAGTTGAGCAGAGAAGCTCCTGCCGAGAAGTTCGGGGGTCTCGAGCGACGATTCGTGAGGCGGGCTTGCCAGTTGGCCGTTGACGATCACATAAACGTTCGATCCGTTCAGTTGATCGAGGCTCGTCGATACGACGTCAGCGACCAGCGGGGTGATGAACAGCGGCGTGGTCACGCTTCCATCCACATGCAGTTCGTCGTAGGAATGAACCCCATCGCCAACGTGGATAATGACGGGTGGAAACATGCCGGGCACGCTCGCGGATGCGATGAGCACGTCACGGAATAGCTCTCTTGCCGCATCGCCGCCATGTGCCGCAATCACTCCCATATCCCAGAGCACCGTTTCCCGCTTGTCGAGATCGGTGGTAGCGACGATCAACCTTCGTCCCTTCACGGTTTCGGCGGCCACGGCAGCGATCATCTCTGGTGTAACGAAGTGATCCACCAGCTTGTAAAGCGACCCCTGGCTTCCGATGCCGGAAGGAAAAACAAGTCGCGCCAGGAAAGTCGACTTTGCCGAATGTATCAAGTAACTCCGTTCACCTCCGAATGCATCCTGCAATGCGGGATCCCACGAGGAACCCAGGAACGCAAACGGAGCGATAAGGGCTCCCGCACTCACTCCAGTAACCAGCTGAAAGTCTGGTCGCTGATGCCCTCGCGTCATGCCGGCAAGAGCGCCAGCACCAAAAGCACCTCCGGATCCCCCTCCCGACAGCGCGAGAATATTCACCGGGTCGCCGTGTGCAGCCTGGCGCAGTCCTTGAATAATCGCGGGCGAAATAGTGGTGAAGCGGGACCGATCCGTCGTGACGATACGTACGCTGGCATCGAAGCCGATAGGTACGGCGTTTGAGATGAGGGTAGGGGGTGGCGGCTTATGGCTTTGAGTGACGCAACCTGCCAAGGCAATCAGGCCGACCAGGGAAAGGAATGACTTGGCGATACGCATAGGGCGTTCCTCGATCGTGCAACAACCTAACCCCGTTGACGCCGGACCGCCATCCAACGATCCCAGGGGGGATCCCCGGCGAACTCCTGTTGCAGGAACTCCGTGAACGTGTGGACCTTCGCGGACACGAATCGGCGAGTTGGGTAGATGATCACCGCGTCGGTATGCGGCGGTCGCCATTTCGGCAGTAGCGGTAACAGGTCGCCGCGAACGAGATCGTCGCCGACGATGAAAGTAGGCAGCAGAATGATCCCCTGCGCTGCAAGCGCGGCACTGCGGAGCAGATCGCCACTGTCAGCACGAAAGTCACCGCGAACGCGAACGGTGACGACACCGTCTGCACCCTCCAGCGGCCAGCGGTCCTCGAACCCTCCGCTCGGTAGCGTCAGGCAGTTGTGCTCTGCCAGGTCCTGCGGCGTGCGTGGCGTGCCGTGGCGCTTGAGATAGGCTGGGGCTGCGCAAACCACCAGTCGCACCACAGTCAGCGGGCGCGCCACATAGGTGGGAGGAATTTCCAGCGACAGGCGCAGAGCGAGATCGAAGCCCTCCTCGATCAGATCGACGCGCCGATCCGTGGCATGTACTTCGAGTTCCACCTCGGGATACTTCGTGCGGTATCGGGGAAATAGTCCAGCAAGGTGACGAACACCAAACGTGAGCGGCACGCTGATGCGCAGCCGGCCTCGTGGTGCCGTCGTTGCCGAACCGACCTCGGCTTCCGCTTCTTGCAAATCGTTGAGCAATTGAGTTGCCCGTTCGATGAAGCGGTGGCCGGCATCGGTGAGATGAAGTCGGCGCGTAGTTCGCTGCAGCAGGCGTGTGCCGAGATGCTCTTCGAGCTCGGCGATCAGCCGTGACACCGAGGTGGTCGACATGCCGAGCTTCTCGGCACCGCGCACGAAGCTACCGGCCTCGACCACCTTCGAAAATGTCTGCATCGAGAGGAATCGGTCCATCGGATTATCCTGGAATTATCCCGTTTTACGGGATAAATATTACCGCGAAACGCTATTTATCCGTCAATTCGGGATTCTTAGACTATCTCCACCGTTTCAACCAACCACTGGAGATTGCCATGAACGCTTCAACTTTTGCTTCCACAAAAACCAGTACCGTGAAAACCAGCGAAAGCACCACGTCTTCCAACATCAAGCTTCGCGATACGGCTGAGCTCGGCGGTCGCATCCTTCTGTCATCGCTGTTCGTGTTGTCTGGCCTGAGCAAGATCGGCGCCTACGCCGCGACCCTCGGCTATATGTCCGCCATGGGCGTACCTGGCGCCTTGCTTCCGGTGGTTATTGCCACCGAGCTTCTTGGCGGTCTGGCCATCGCCCTGGGCTGGAAGACGCGTACAACGGCGTTCTTGCTCGCCGGTTATTCACTGCTGACGGCCTTCCTGTTCCATAACAACTTCGCCGACCAGATCCAGATGATCATGTTCCTCAAGAACGTGTCGATCGCCGGCGCATTCCTGACACTGGTAGCCAATGGTGCCGGTACGCTCAGCCTTGACCATCGTTTCGCCAAGTGACGTCGATGTCGACGCGACGCGCCAGAGGCGCACCGCGTCTGACGAAATCCTCGAATCACAACGGCCAAGAATGTTGCTCGTTACGTTTGCAGTGATGAGCCCTCGCATTTGGCTCTATCAACGACACACCTGGAGACAACCATGAAGTACGCCATCATTGGTTCGGGAGCCATCGGCACGGCGGTGGCCATGCAGTTCGCGCGCAAGCATATCGAAGTGTCCGTCGCCAACAGTCGCGGACCAGATTCGTTGGGAGAACTGAAGCGCCGGCTGGGACGCTATATCAAGCCTGCGACGACGCAGGAAGTCGCGCAGGCTGAAATTGCGATACTCGCCGTGCCGTTTGGAACAGTTCCCGAAGTCGTCAAGGAATTTGGCTCATCGCGTCCCGGCATCGTGATCGATGCGACCAATGCGATCGATTTTCCCTCCTTTACACCCACCGATCTTGGAGGTCGCCCCTCAAGTGAGGTTGTAGGAGAGGCAGTTGCAGGCTCGCTGCTCGTCAAGGCGTTCAATACACTGCCTGCCAAGGTCCTTGAGGCGGCTCCGATCGAAGCAGGATTGCACCGTGTCATCTTCCTGTCGGGAGACAATGCAGAAGCTTGCAAGGCGGTCTCGGCTCTGCTCGAGGCGCTGGACTTCTTTCCCGTTTCTCTCGGAAGACTCGCCGAGGGCGGTCGCCTTCAAGAATTTGGAGGACCGCTGACGTTGCAGAATCTTTTGAGAAAGGATGCGGTCGCTGCACCGTAAGACTCAGTGGCTAGTCAAGGTTGGATCCCTTTCCGATCCAGGTACGGATGTAGCCCGGGCAATGGCGAAGCTCAATACCCCGAGCTTCGCATTCCTGTAGAAAGCGGACTGCCTCACGGTCCGCAAGAACCAGGTCTTTCAGGTCCAGTGCGAGCGTTTGGGCGTCCGTCTCTTCGGCTAGCAGCGCGGATAGTTCACCCACACTGTCGGCCTCAAGTTGACCGATCACGGCCAATACGACTTCGCCGTTTGCGATGCGTTGGATCTTGAACATAGGTCACTCCCGCCCCCATGCAGCAAGTACCAGGCCAACACGCAAGCAACTGAATAGAAAGCCGTTTCATGAGTCAATGAATGACGGCATATCGCCAATGGCGATATGCTGAGCAACAAGCGCCAGTCTTCGACAGGTGTCTCATGAATGCTTTCACCAAGGGACAGAAGCGTCATTCAGGAGTCGACGGAATGCCCGACACCGATCCGCGCACCAGTCGGCTGCCTGGCGCAATCGCCGATGCTGATCCGAATGAAGCGACCGCCGGTGTCATGCCGGGGAGCGAGGCGCTGGTACGAGCACTGCTCGATACCGTTCCGGCGCTAATGTGGTCGGCAAACCCGGATGGTGAGCCAAGTTACATCAACCAGCGCGTGGTGGATTACACCGGGCGCTCGTTGAACGATTTCGTGAAACTTGGTTGGATCGAACTCATCCATCCGGACGATCTCGACGAAACCATAGAGGCCTGGTCGCATGCGGTACAGATCGGTACCTCCTACCACGTGAAGCATCGACTCCTTCGCGCCGACGGGGAATATCGGTGGTTCCTGGTGCAGGGCGAACCATTCCGCGATGCCGAAGGCCGCGTGGTCCAGTTTTTCGGCCTCAACGTCGACATCACGGAGCAAGAACAACTCACGATGGCATTGCGCAGGAGCGAGGAAGAGCTTCAGCAGATTCTGGACCTTTTGCCACAATTGGTAGCTGTATTTGGGGCCGGGCGCAGGCGTCTCTACGCGAACCAGATGACGCTCGCTTATCTCGGTCTCAGTCTTGACGAGTGGCGGCTGGGAAGGATTGAGTCTGACATTCATCCTGACGATGTTGATCGACTGAAAGCGGACGTGGATCGTGCCTCGATAGATGGCTTGGCTTACGAACTGGAAGCGCGGATGCACCACGGCGATGGACGTTATCGCTGGTTCCTGCTTCGTTACAATCCGTTGCGCGACGAGAGCGGACAGATCATCCGTTGGTATTGCGCATGTACGGATATCGACGAGCGCAAGCGAGCCGAGGAGATACTGCAGCAAGAGAACGTGGCGCTTCGCGAGGAGATCGACAAGACCTCGATGTTCGAAGAGATTGTCGGTACGTCGCCAGCGCTGGCCGAAGTGCTTTCACGGGTTTCCAAAGTGGCTGCGAGCGATTCGACCGTACTGATCACTGGCGAGACCGGGACCGGAAAGGAACTCGTGGCGCGTGCGATTCATCGACGATCGCGCCGCTCATCAAGGGCATTCGTGGCCGTGAACTGTGCCGCCATCCCACGCGAGCTGGTGGCTTCCGAATTGTTCGGGCATGAAAAAGGAGCCTTCACGGGCGCATCGCAGAGGCGTCTTGGTCGCTTTGAACTCGCCGACGGCGGAACGATATTTCTGGATGAGGTCGGAGAACTCTTGCCCGATACCCAGGTCGCGCTGCTGAGGATGCTGCAGGAACGGGAGTTTGAGCGGGTTGGCGGGCAGGAGACGATCCATGTCGATGTTCGCGTCATCGCCGCCACCAATCGCGATCTGGAGGAAGCCGTCGCCGATGGGGCCTTCCGCCAGGACCTCTTCTATCGTCTGAACGTTTTCCCTGTCGAGGTGCCGCCGTTGCGGGAGCGGGGAGAGGACATTCCGCTGCTGGTGGAATATTTCATTGATCGCTATGCGCGGAAGATGGGCAAGACGTTTCGACACGTCAACAAGCGGACGTTCGATCGTCTGAAATCGTATCCGTGGCCAGGGAATGTTCGCGAACTGCAGAACGTGATCGAGCGATCGGTGATCGTGAGCGACTCTGAAGAATTCATGATTGATGACAGCTGGCTGTCGGCGAGCCCAAGGTTTGATAGCCGTGTCGTACTACCCGTTGCGCTCGCTGCTAACGAGAAGACGATCATCGAGGACGCGCTGCGCGCCTGCGGCGGGCGCATCTTCGGACCCTCGGGAGCGGCGACACGGCTTGGTATTCCGCGCTCGACGCTTGAATCGAAAATCCGTGCGCTGAGGATCGACAAAAGCCGCTTTCGCCCCCGGCCGGCGAAAAATTAGCCAGTCGGCTTTAACCGGCCATTGTCTTGCGCTTACCCTGGTGAATGCCTGAGTGCGCCAACATTTTTGCTCACATATGCCACGGCATCATGCGGATGCAAGCTCTCCTGATGTTCCAGGCGAACGTGAAAATCTGCAATGCTGTCATCGGCGTCGAGTGCGCGCTGGATGCGGCGCGCGGCGTCCTCGCAGAACATAAGGTTGCCGCCATTGGCAAGTGCAAATGCCTGCTCGTCGATGCGCTTTACGGCTGTTTGCACCGGCGTGCCAAGCGACGACTCGACGCGATCGAGCAAGGCAATCAGGTTCAGCGGCGCAGCATCGACGTAACGCACCAGCAGCCGCGCGATACTGCGCTGTGCATGTGGCGTTGCGACGATACCTTTCTCGCTGCCTAGCCACGTCAGCACGGCAGCATGATCCAGCGGCTTGGCAGCCTCGAAATCCTGGGTGAACTGTTGCTGGATCAATTGACGCGACAGCGCTGCCGACGCAGGGCAGGTCGAGGAATACACCACTTCCGTGCCTAGATTCATCAGGAAACCATCGGCATCAAGACTGGCCTCGATCGAAACCGGGTAAGCACGCCAGCCACTGTTTTCACTGCGAAGCGCGGCGCGACGTATGAGCTGCTCGAAGCGGATGCTGATACGTGCGCGGTCGGCCAGGTCTCGGTGTGATTCCAGAAAGGCGTGCAGCAAGTCCTTGATCGTCGACGCACTGATCGCCTTTGTGCCCAGGCACTCGTCCATCAGCAGATACAGGCGCGACATGTGGATGCCGCGTCGATCCTGGTGTGTGAGATTGACGAAGGCGCCGACTCGCGCGCTGGAGCGCTGGACGTCACCGTCGCCGGCGTCGAAACGCACGGACATTTCAATACCATCCATCCCTACCCAGTCCAGTGCGCCACCCAGATACGGGTGTGCTTGGATAGCTACATCGGGCATCAGGCCCATGGCGTCATCGATGCGTTTCACTACTTAGTCCCGATTTGATGTGACAGCGGTTCGTGGATTCAGCGATCCACGAAGCATCAACACAGGGCGAGTCATTCGACTCATGGGGAGGCTTTCTGTGTATTGCGCAGTGCCGATACTGCCGACGCTGCGTTCACTTGAAGCATTCCGTCGGAGACTTTGCTGCTTCGTAGCAGGAGGTCATGGACGGTGCGTGCATCCAGCGTTGGTGCGAGAGACAGCAGCAACGCAACGATGCCGCTCACATGCGCGGCAGCCATGGAAGATCCGGAAGTGAAGTCATAGACACCGCCAGGCTGGGTCGTCAGGATGTCACTGCCTGGTGCGCTCAAAACACCGGGCGGTGCGGCCGATGCTCCACTGACGCGAACGACAATGACTCCCGGTGCATTGTCGGGAAATCCGTCGGCGACCCCATCCGGGGGCATCGCCGTGATCACGATACGGCCCTGGTTCAACAGCTTGGCAAGCAGCATATTGAGCAGCGGATCTTTCGGTCCGCCCAGACTCAAATTGACAATACGGGCGTCCGTATTGTCGATGATCCCTGCCAGGGCCTTGGCCAGCGTGAAGGTGTTACAGCTTGCGCCGGCGTGGGGAGCCGGCGGATACCAACAAGCCTTGTAAATGCTGAGCATGGACTCGGGCGCGATCCCCACAATCCCTTGATGATTGTCGGCGTTGGCAGCGATGACACCAGCGACTTCGGTGCCATGACGATCGAGGTTGAATGTCGACGCACTGTCATCAACCAGGTTGTGAACATCGCTGATGCGCCCCTGGAGATCCGGGTGCGTCATGTCGACGCCTGTATCAACGACCGCGATGTGAACCCCGTTACCTTGACTGAGGTTCTGCGCGAGAGCCGCGTTCGTTTCCACGAAACCGCGTTGGAGACTGACGTAGGGATCGTTGTAGTGATGTGTCTGCGCAGACCCATCCGCGTATACGGAATAACTTTGCAGTGGTTGCGCAAGTTGTACCCGTTTGTCCTTGACGAGAGAGGCAAGCAAGGTATCCCGGGCCATACCGGGAGGTGGCTCCAACACGACGCAGTACAAGTCGAGCGCCTTGATCGGCCACCCGGCAATCTCATGCATTCCGTAACTCTGCTTCAACGCAGCCAGGGTGGAGACCGCGCGCTGGCCAGCACCGTAATGGCTTGACGGGGCGTAACCCAACAGGCTGGTGCCGGCATGCACGGTAGGAGACTCAAGCGGGTTCGCCACAGCCAGCACGATGTCACGCTGGCTATCCAGGGAGGACACGCTGGTACCCGAGGTGAGGCTCGGGTCGGCGCGATCAATGGAGGGTGTCTTTGGCTGCGAGGATACGCACGCACTCAAAGCCACCATGGTTGCGACAAGGATGAGAAAGCCGCATTTCATGGGGGGGTGACGGTGACGGGCTCCGCCAGGCGGATGCCTCGTGTCGCACGCAGTTGTTGCAATGCATGTTGCGTCGTTGAAGTGGGACCCGTGGGTGCGACGGTGTAGGCACCCACGTCGTTGGGGCCGCCCACCACCTGCAGTTGAAGGGAATGCAGCAACGCGTCCCAGTCGGCCATCGTCATGGCTGTATCAGGCACGACACGGATCGCGCCTGGAGCTGTGGGTGCAGGCTCCTGACTGAGTGTGCGATACGTTGGGCTGACATCCGCCGACCACAACTTCACACCCAAGGCACCAATGCTCAGTGCCTGGATCAGCACGACGGCGACCAGCGCCCGGCTCAACCAGTTTCCCGATCGCGCACGAAGAGGTATTTCCTGGGTATCAGGCGCATCCAGTCGACCCAACAAGCGCTTTAGTCCGGCATTCGCGTCGATGGAAATATCCGTGGGCAGCGACATGGCAAGCCGCAAGCGACTTTGTTGTGCAAACTCCGTACGGCACGATTCGCAATGCGCCAGGTGATCTTTCAGCCATTCACTTTCCTCTGGCGTGGCACTGTTCTGCAGTACCCATGGCATCGCGTCCCAGGCCCGGACGCAGTCCCTGCCAGAACTCTTCGGGAACGTCATGGCGCGTTCTCCTTATGCTTGGGCGACTCTCCAGCCAACGCCGGGAGCACATTGCGCAGCTTGACTCGCGCGTGGAACAGGCGCGCCTTCACGGTACCTACGGGGCACTGCATGATCACGGCGACATCGTCCAGGCTATGCCCCACGCCGTAGACCAGCTCGATCACGACGCGTTGGTCCGCTGACAGATGATCGAGCCCTTTGCTCAACCAGTCGCGCAACTCGCGGTCCTCATCCATGTCATCGTCGGTAGCGCGCTGTTCCAGCAGGGGAGCGTCGTCGGACAGCTCGTCACCGTGTTGTCGTAGCGCCTTTAGCCCACAGCGATAGGCAATCCCCATCAGCCACGTGGAAACGCGGGAGTCCCCATGGAAGCTGCCTGCTTTCTGCCAGGCGATCCAGAAACAGTCGTTGATGACTTCGTCGATGACATCGGGGCGTCGCGTCAAGCGGGACAGGAAACGGCTCAACCTGCCGTGATAACTGCGGTACAGCACGCTCAGGGCGGCGCGATCACCCGTCGACATGCGCTGGAGCAGCATGCGGTCGGTGATGTCAGCGTCGATATTGTCGTCTTTCATAAGCTTTGGCGCAGGCCATGGGAATACGGCTGGTTCGCTACGTGGGTACCGTATCGGCGCGAAAAGGTTGCTCCTGAATCAAAAGGACCGTGAAATCGTTGCGACCCAGGGCGAGGCGCCCAGAGCGGCCCACTGCCGCTGGGTTCCCGGGTCGGCCATCATGCGGTCGAGTTCCATGCGCCAGTGCCCGTTGCTCCACGATAGCCCTGCGTGGCCGTAGCCGTGAAGGCCCGAGCGGTCGTACTCGTAATAGTTCGGGTAACCGTTGTGGTACGGGGTATAGGGGGCAACGACGGGTTGGGCGGCACCCACCCCGGCGGACAGCGAGAAATGCCAAGCCAATGGCCAATGGAAACTGATATCGGCGGCACCACTGGGCTGGTGACCGTTGGCGCCAAAGACGTCGATGGCCGACAGGCCAAGGGTCAGCACATCTCGGTAGGTCCAGTTGACTCCTGCTTCGGCTCGATCAGAGGATTTTGAACCGTTTTGGCCAGGATATTGGTAGTAGAGCAGGTTTGCCTGCATCTGCCAGTCGCTGGAAAGCGACCAATCGCGGGATGCCTGGACGAGGGTTTCCGCAATGGGGCCCGGCGAACGTAGTTCGGTGGCCGCCGACAGACCCAGCGACCAACCCGCCGCAAAAGTAACGGAAGCCGCACCCTGCAATATGGCCGTGTTGCCGGTGACTGCCTGACCCCGGTCAAACAGCCCCGAGCTAAGTGCGGCGGCGCCGTTGAAGGTTGTCGATTGGGCGTGCAGAGGTGTGGAAAGACATGCTGCCACGGCCACGGCCACGGCCATGAAGCCGAGGTGGACGCGGGTGACACAAGCACCCCGAATGCCGGGGTCACGATGACGCAACCAGGCGCGATATCGATGCAGCCTGACCTTGATCTGCAGGGGGTGATGCTCCGCCATGGCGCCTACCTGTTTATGACACGCGAATCCGCGCCGTGGAATCGGGCAGAGTCACGACGAGGTGAGCTTGCCATGATTTCAGTTCGTTGACCGTGGTCACGAGGTTACTCGCCACGCTTGATGGACTTTGCAGCGCGTTGCGAGCCGATGCTGGCTCGACGCCGTTCTACGTGGAGCGTACCCGGGATGGATTGCACCGGGGCCGCCAGAAGGCCCTTCATCCTGGGCACGCGTCCGGGCCGGTACGGCGGTTTTACGGGCATCGGCGACACTCACCCCAGCTCATCGTGGGGCTGCATTCCTGACCCTTGCGTGGGGGACACTGAAACGGTCGCCGTCAACCCGCCTCGAAGCTGTTGCCCGCTTACTGTGTCGCGATGTAGGTCGACAGCGCCTGTATATCCGCGGCGCCGAGCGTCTGCGCCACGCCGTGCATGATCAGCGCGTTGCTCGTGCCGCTGCGTGCGCCGCTGCTGAAATCGCCCAGCGCTTTGGTGACGTAGATCGCCGATTGGCCGTGCAGTCGCGGAAAAGTGGACCAGGGCGGCGGTGGTGCATCACTGGAGTACACCCGTGGTCCTTGCCCTGTCGGGCCATGACAACCCTGGCAGGGTGGCACGCCCTGGGTCGGATCACCGTCGAGAAAGAGCAGTCCGCCGCGGGAGGTAGCATCGGCGTTGCCGGCTGGTTTGGCCGGAAGTGAGGCGTAATAGGTGGCCAGGTTGCGCATATCCGCGTCGCTCAGTGCGGCGGCCAGCCCACTCATGATCGGGTCCTTGCGCTGGCCGTTCTTGAGCGTCTTCAATTGCACGTAGAGATACGTCGCCGACTGCCCGGCCAGGTTCGGGAAGTTCGGCGCGATGGCCACGCCGCGTGGCCCGTGGCAGGCCGCGCAGACAACGGATTTTGCCAGGCCGGCCGAGGCGTCACCGGTGATCGGCTGCTGTTGGCGCAGGTCGGCCCAGGCTGCCGGTGTGGGCGCCTTGGCGCCTTCGGCTGCTGTGACGGAAAACACGGGCATCGACAGGACGAGGGCGGCAACCAGATGAAGAGAACGGTGCATGGAAGACATGACAGTGGTTCCCCTCAGAGCTTCACGGTCATGAAGACGCCCACCAGCAGGACATGCCAGTTCGGCATCGGCCCCAACTCGGTGTAGACCCGGTTACCGACGACCAGGTCGGCAGGGATATCGAAGCCGGCGTAGTTCCAGTCGGCGTAGTTGCCCATCTCGTATTTGCCATACAGGCGCATGCCCATTCTCGGCGTCAGCACCACGTTCAGATTGCCGGTGAGCGTCTGCATGCGATAAGTGTTGGGAGGAAAACTGTTGCCGATATCCGCCGCCGTCAGGATCGGCAGGTAAACCGTGGAAATCGCCCCCAGGCTGGCGTAGTTGTAGCTGTTGAGCCCACGCGAATAGGTGTAGTCGTAGCTGAGATCGAACTTGACGCGTGGCGAGAAGACGTGATTGAAATGCGCGCCAGCGTCGATGTCGCGCTCGTTGTCCGTCGCTGTCCAGAAATTGGCAAACGGGTAAAACGGACCGCCGAATTGTGCATCGGTCTGTTCCGGCGAGGAAAAGGTCAGCGCCTCGTTGTCATTGACGTTGCCCTGCTTTAGCCGCGTCGATTCGATGCCCGCATAGGCGCTCAACGAGGTCGTCGCCGTCGGCTGCCAGTCCCAGGAGAAGTCGGCGCCCGTCGTGTCGTAAGACTGCCTTCCGATATCCGCCCCGTAGTGCAGGCGGTTGCCGTACAGCGTAGCGGTGAAGGTGGCCGTAGTTCCCAGCGGCTGGGTCAGGATCGCCCTGAGCTTGCTCGCGTCGAGGTTGCTCATGTCGTACATGGTCATCTGCGCGACGGTGAATGCGGTATAGCCATTCACAGGCAGCACGTACCCAGGCTGAGAGGGCGAATACGCGTCGAGATACGGATTGGGGTTGTAGGGGCCGCCCGTGCGCTTCTGATATTCATAGCTGAAACGCAAGGTCGCGTCGCCGAACGACTTGGTATCCCAGCCCAGCTTGAAGTGCTGGTCGTTGATATAGGTGCGCTCGCGTGGACGCGGCGTCTGATAGTCGAGCAAGTAGCTCGCGGTCAGCGTGTTGTTCTGGTTGACCCGGTAGCTGCCACCCAGCTCGGTCTTGCGGTCGTCGTAGGTGTAGGGAATGCTGGCGATCTGCGCGAAGTTCGACTGGTAGAGGGGACTGCCGGGCTGGAACAGTGCTGTCTCCCCCCCGGTCGCAAGCGGCTCAGCGCCGTTCTCGGGTACATAGCCGTACTGCCCGGTCAACGGGTTGTACGCGGTGTAGCGCGTCATATTGTCTTCGTCGCGCTGGCGTACGTTGATGTGCCAGCTGAACTGCGTGGTGGGACGGAAGTCCAGGCGCAGATTGAGCAGACCCGTATCGATGCGCGCATCCCCATCCTGCTGTGATAGCGCTGCCGTGGTGTTCCAGTTCGCGCAGGCAATGCCGGTGTTGCCGATGAACTGTCCCGTCGGGCAATACATCGGACTGAGCGGCACCTGCAGCGGATCGTTTTGCCGCATGCTGCTGTAAGCCGCCGAGATGGAAAACTCGCCGTGCCAGAGCTTCAGCGGATGCGACGCCTCCAGTCGCACGTTGTAGTAGTTGTTGTCCGGCTCAAGCGACCAGGTGCCGCCAGTGATCACCGAGTTGGCGCCCGGCGCCACGGCAAACGGTATGGCGTAGTCCAGCGTGCTCTTGTTGTCGCGGAAGAACGAGCCGGTCATGGTGAAGTTGAACAGCCAACCGGAGGCGCCGCCTTTGTTGCGCAGGCCGAGGTTGACGTCGGTGGTGGTGAAGTCGACCGGCCGCACCGTCTCGTACTGGCCGCCGGAGGTGCCCGGAATACTCGGTGTGCCCGGGCCGCCTGGGCCCGGAGCAGTGAAGAAATAGCTCAAATACTCCGGACCACCCCAATCGCGGTCGCCCGTTTTGTGCTCGTTGGTGATGCCGGCGTAGCCGATCCAGTTCGTGGTCAGCGCGTTTTCCCAGCTGAGGCCCTCGCTCTGGCGCGTCACACCCAAGGTCTGGCGCGGCCGGTTGGCCTCCACGGCCTGCACCTGGGCTGGTGTGGCGCCAGTGGCGAGGCCGTCGGGCAGGGTCAGGTTGGTGGAACCCACACCATTCCACAGCGGATAAGCCGTCGTGCTCAGGGTATGCGGGATATCCCGATAAAAAACTTCGATGTGAGCGCCGCCGTAGGTGCCGGTGCGCAGGCGGTAGTACTGATCGTCGCTGCTGATCCGGCTGCCGCGAAAGTCGACGTACTGACCGGTCTTGTGGTTCATGGCAGAGAACGCAAGCATGCTCAGCACAGGCCCGTTTTTCCAGCCCGAGTACATGCGGAAGAATTCATCGTTGCGGTCGCCGCTGGCATGCATGTAGCCGAATTCGACCAGCCACGTATACGTCCAGTCTCCCGTGCCAAGCGGGGCCTGGTCGGGTACTTGGTGGGGATAGGGATAAAGCGCACCGGTCGGCGTGCGCATCTGATTGGGATGCAGGTAGGACATGCCCACCGGATCCGGAGTGGCGAACGCTCCCCAACCCGTGGGGTCGAGGCTGTTGCCGAACTGCATGTTGCCCACGCGTTGACTGTCGCTGGCATCAGTCTGCGCCAGCAGCGGCAACGGGCCGACCAGGCCAAGTGTCAGGCCCAGCATTGCAGTTAGATGTTTACGCTTGAGCATCTTTCCGCGCCTCGCCGATGGCTGTTCACTGGTGGAACATGGCGCCGTTGGGGTTGTTCGAACCGTGGATGTTGCTGTGACAGGTGAGGCAGCTACGCCCCATCACACGCTCGTCCGGCGCCAGCCCGTTGCGCAGGCCCTGACGCGTCAGCAGATCGTTGGGGTGGTTGTCGTTCGTGTGGCACTGCTGGCACAGCATCGGCATCGGCAGCACCAGCAGGTTCTCCTGGTTCGAGCCGTGGGGTGTGTGGCAGTTGAGGCAGTTCTCGGCCACCGGCGCGTGTTCGAACAGGAACGGTCCACGCTTCTCCGCGTGACACGTCTGGCAGGTCTCGTTGACGCTGTCGGTTTTCAGCAGCGGCTTGGTGATGCTGCCGTGCGGGTTGTGGCAGTCGACGCAGGAGATCTGTCCCTCCGGCAACGGCATGTGCGAACGACGGTTGAACTGGGCGCGGACATCCTGATGGCAGGTTGCGCACACCTGGTTGATCGAATCGTTCGCCAGCACACCTTCGGCCGACGACCGCGTCATCGGGTTGTGGCAGTCGGTGCACGACACTCCGCGCTCCTGATGTACCGAGCCGAGCCAGTGCTGGCGCGCGCCGCCGACGTGGCAGCTCAGGCAGACGTGCGACTGCGTCTCGATCGGGGTCTTGGAATCGTGAGTGAAGGCGATGATCAGGCCCGGGGCTGCGGGGTTCTTCGCGTGCTCCGAGCCGGGGCCATGACAGGTCTCGCAGGCGGCCTGCGGCCCGCTGTTTGCGCTACCCGCGCGGAACGAGGCAACGTGCAGGCTGTGTGAGGCCTGGATGTTTTCTTGCGCGTGGCAGGCGACGCAGGTCTTCGCGCCGACCGGGTCCGCGTCCGGCGCGAGCGGGTTGTGCGGAATCGAGGCTCCATCGAACGGCGTGGCGGGGCCGTCATCGAACGCGCGTGTTTGCGCGTTGCCATGCGGAGATGTCCCGGCATCCATGTCGGTAGGGGGCAGCATGCGTGCGATGTCGCTCACGGTCAGGGGAGCGGACGGCTGCTGGGTGGGTGGCTGGCTGGTGTTCGCGCTGTCACTTTGCTGTGCCTGCGCACCAGACGACCAAAGCAATACGCCGCCAAGACCGATCATCACGGTCAGCAGCGCCATCAACGACAGTGCAATGACGCCCGTCGTTCGACGAGTCCTCGTCCTGCTCAAAATACCTTTGCGCGTTGCCGTCATCCTGCCGATTCCCATGCGTTCCCCATGGTTTGCTTCGTGCCTGCTACCGAGGCTCGTGCGCGTGATGCTCCAGAGAGCCTTGTGGAACTAGGTGCCGGTTAAGCCATGAAAGGTTGCATCCGATGTTGATCGGGCATGAGGAGCCAAGGTTGCGTCACTCTCCATCCCGCGCCATGCCAATGGCATGGTCATGGCGATCGCGCCCAACTTCGGCTGAAGCGCATCGGCCCGTCAGTCAGAGCGAGAAGGGCTTTTGGGCCATTGCTGATTCCTGCGCAACCTTTCCACGCCGACGTGGCACTCAAGCAGGTGGGGCGTATTCCTCGAATCTACGGCTGGGCCTAAAACATGGAAATCGAACGAATCCAGCTGCAAAAGCATGGTGACAGCCGCGGCATGCTCATCGCATTGGAGGAGAATCGAAACGTACCCTTCGTCATCCGACGCGTGTACTACATATTCGCCACGCACAACGATGTGCATCGGGGTAAGCACGCACACCGTCATCTGCATCAACTGGCTGTGGCGGTGCGAGGCTCCGTCAAGTTTCTTCTGGACGACGGCAGCGGACCCGCCGAGGTCGTGCTCAACGATCCCTCGCAAGGACTGATGCTCGGTCGCATGGTATGGCGCGAGCTATACGACTTCAGCGAGGACTGCGTGCTAATGGTGCTGGCCGACCAGCCGTACGACCAGAGCGACTACATCACCGACTACGCGGATTTCCTGCGCGAGGTCAGCAGCTCCCTGCGGCTGGAGGACATGGCAGCATGTCAAATCGGCTAGTCCTGATCGGAGCGGGCGAGTTCGCGCAAATCGCTTGCGAATACTTCGAACACGATAGCGATTATGACGTGGTGGCCTTCAGTGTCGAGCGCGAATATCTCGCGCAGCCGACACTGGCGGATCGTCCCATAGTGGCCTACGAGACGTTGGAAGCACAGTACCCGCCAGAAGATGTCGACGTATTTGTCGCCATCCCGTCCAGCCAGCTCAATCGCCTGCGTACGCATTTTTACCTGGACATGAAGCGCAGAGGCTACCGGCTCGCCACTTATGTCAGTACGCGTGCTTTCGTATGGCGCAATGTCGAGCTGGGCGAAAACAGTTTTATCTTCGAAGGCAACGTGATTCAGCCCTTCGTGCGCATCGGCAACAACTGCATTCTCTGGAGCGGTAATCACGTGGGGCATCGCACGGTCGTGCGCGACAACGTGTTTGTCGCCTCGCACGCGGTCATTTCCGGCTATTGCGACATCGGCGAGAACAGCTTCATCGGTGTGAACTCCACTTTCAACGATCACGTGAAAGTGGCGCCTGACAATGTCATCGGCTCTGGTGCGCTGGTCACGCGCGATACCGAGCCGGGGCGAGTCTATGTCGGCTCGCCGGCCCACGCCGTGCCGAACAGATCCAGCCTCGACGTGAGGCTTTGAAGAGCGCATGTCCCAATGGACCAAGCAAGGACTGGTATTCGAAACCGCGCGACATGGCGTGGGCGGCTGGATGTGTCACTCGGCGCTGACGCCGACCCCGTATCGCATCGATGATGAGCTCATCCGCATCTATGCGGGTTTTCGCGATACCGATGGTGTCAGCCGCATCGGCTATGTCGACGTTCAGGCGGACAATCCTGCGTCCATCGTGCGCGTCAGCCCCGAACCGGCGCTTGATATCGGGCGGGACGGCTGCTTCGACGACAATGGCGTGATCCTTGGCGATGTTGTCGATGCGCCGGGTGGCCTGCATTTGTTCTACGTCGGTTTCCAGCGCGTGGCCAAGGCCAAGTTCCTGGCGTTTACCGGCCTCGCTGTTTCCACCGATGGCGGCGATCATTTTCAACGCGTGCAGGAGACGCCGATCCTGGATCGCGCGCCTGGACGCAGCACCATCGGCGCGGTGCATTCGGTCATTTACGAAAACGGCTGCTGGCGCATCTGGTATGCCGTTGGCGACGACTGGGAAACCATCGGTGGTCGGCCTTTTCCGCGTTATCACATTCGCTATGTAGAGACGGATGATCTCGGTGCGATACCGCGCAGGGATCATGTCTGCCTGCTACCCCGCGGCAACGAATATCGAATCGGCAGGCCGCGCGTCTATCGGATCGACGGCAAGTACGTCATGTACTTCACTCGGGGCAATCTCACCGGTGAGTACTTTCCTGGTGTGGCCTGCAGCGACGACGGCATCGGTTGGGAGCGCTGCGACGAAGAGTTCGGCATGACGCTTTCCAGCAGTGGCTGGGATTCGCGCGTCATCTGCTATCCCGCCCTGATCCGTCAGGGTGACAAGCTGCTGATGTTCTACAACGGCAACGACATGGGGCTGGATGGATTCGGCGTGGCCGAGGCCAGCCATGCAGACCTTGATGGTGGCGCCGATGTTCACGGTTAGGCCGTACACCCAGGCCGACGCGAATACCTGGAATGCGCTGGTCGAGCGCTCCAGGAATGGCAATTTTTTGCATCGGCGCGACTACATGGATTACCACGCCGACCGTTTTGTCGACCGGTCGTTGATCGTCGAGCGTAACGACGAGGCCGTGGCGGTGTTTCCCGCGAACATCCGGGAGAACCTGGTGACCAGTCACGGCGGCCTTACCTATGCCGGGTTGATAACGACGGATGCCTTGCGTGCCGAATCGACGCTTTCCGTCTTCGAGCAGATCGGCAACCACTATCGAGCGCTCGGCGTCACAGGTGTCATCTACAAGGCGGTGCCGCATGTGTTTCATGCCTATCCCGCCGAAGAGGATCTGTATGCCTTGCATCGGCTGGGCGCGTGGCTGAAGCGTCGCGATCTTTCCTCGGTGATCGCGTTGCAGGAAACATTTCACTTCACGCAAGGGCGCAGGCATTCCATCGACAAGGCCAGGAAGGCGGGCATCCGGTGGCAGGCTGGCGCCGAGCTGGCGGCTTTTCACGCATTGCTTTCGGAGGTGTTGGGCAGGCACGACGCCGTCCCGACCCACAGCCTGCCGGAGCTGTGCCTGCTGCAAACCAGGTTTCCACAGCAGATCGTGCTGCACGAGGCACGCCGCGAAGATGCCTTGCTGGCGGGTGTTCTTGTCTACGATTTCGGCAAGGTCGTGCACACCCAATACATGGCGGCATCGGAGGAGGGACGGCGGCTCGATGCACTCAGCTTTCTGTTGGCGGAACTGATCGGCGGCATCTACAAGGATAGGACTTATTTCAGCTTCGGCATTTCGACCGAACAGGAAGGGCGGGTGCTCAACGGTGGCCTGATTGCGCAGAAGGAATATTTCGGCGCCCGTGCCGTTGTGCACGATTTCTACGAGTGGCCGCTCTGATGGAGACCCTCCTGGTGGACGTCCCGTTTCTCAGCCTCAAGGAAGTCAATGCGCGGTATGCCGCTGAGCTGAAGGCGGCGACTGCGCGAGTGATCGATTCGGGCTGGTATGTGCTCGGCGGGGAACTTGCTTCCTTCGAACACGAGTTCGCTGCCTACTGTGGCGTACGTCATGCGGTGGGTGTGGGCAGCGGACTGGATGCGCTGTCACTGATCCTGCGTGGATACAAGGAGCTGGGCGCCATGGAAGAAGGCGACGAAGTCATCGTTCCGGGCAATACGTTCATTGCCAGCTTTCTCGCGATCACCGAAAACCGGCTCGTGCCGGTTCCGGTGGAGCCCGATCCGGCAACGTACAACATCGATCCGGCCAGCGTGGAGGCGGCCATCGGGCCACGCACACGCGCGATCATGGCGGTACATCTTTATGGCCAGCTGGCCGACATGCCCGCATTGGCTGCGCTGGCCCGGCGACACAACTTGCTCCTGATCGAAGATGCGGCGCAGGCGCATGGTGCCATGAGCGACGGACGCAAGGCCGGCGCGTTAGGTGATGCGGCGGCCTTCAGTTTTTTTCCCGCCAAGAATCTTGGGGCGCTGGGCGACGGCGGCGCGGTGGTGACCGGCGACACCGTGCTGGCAGAGCGGGTCGAGGCCCTGCGCAACTACGGTTCCCACGTGAAGTACCACCACCTGTTCCAGGGCATCAATTCGCGACTCGACGAGATGCAGGCGGCCATGCTGCGGGTGAAGCTGAAATATCTCGACGATGACATCGCATGGCGTCGTCGCGTTGCGCAGCGCTATCGTGACGGCATCCGTCACCCGCACATCCAGTTACCAGATGTCGTGCGCGAGGAGCAGCACGTCTGGCATCTGTTCGTGGTTCGCTGTCCTCACCGAGATGCCTTGCAACGGCATTTGCAGGCGCATGGCATTCAGAGCCAGGTGCACTACCCGGTGCCGCCACACCGGCAACCGGCGTATGCCGCCTTGCACGACGCCCACCTGCCGCTGACGGAACGATTGCACGATGAAGTGCTGAGCCTTCCGATGGGACCCACCCTGCGCGACGCCGCAGTGGCTCGGGTGATCGAAGCCTGCCAGGCATTCGAGTGCCCCGCATGAGCATCATCCGCACCAGTTTCTATACCACCATCGCTACGGCTTCGCGGTTGCTCGCGGGCCTGGTCGTGATCAAGCTGGTGGCCTGGTTTGCCGGGCCCGCCGGTGTGGGCAAACTCGGCCAGTTCATGAGCCTCATGTCGTTGCTGGCTGTGCTGGCCGGTGGCGGCATCAGCGCAGGCATCGTCAAGTACGTCGCCGAATACCGACACGATGCGCAAAAATTGTCGCGTCTGCTCGCCGCCGCGCTCTGGTATGCGCTGTGTGCATCCTGCCTGATGGGGGGCGCCGCGCTGTTGTTCAGTCGGCAGATTGCGCTCTGGCTTCTGGGTGACCCGGGTTATGAAAGCCTGATTCGTGTACTCGCCGTGGCCCAGCTTGGCATTGCTCTGGCCAATTACATCCTCGCGGTGATCAACGGCTTCATGGACGTGCGCCGGCTTGCCTTCATCCAGGTGCTGGGGTCGGCTTTCAGCATCGTGCTGGTGCTCTGGCTTTCGCGCTGGCTGCATCTATACGGAGCGCTGCTGGCACTGGTCCTGGGTCAGGTGCTGTGCCTTGTCGTAGGCGTGCCGGTTTGGTGGCGCAGCCCATACTTCCAGCGCAGCATGCTGCGGATGCATTTCGACCGCGAAATGACCCTGCGGCTCACCGCTTTTTCGGTGATGACACTCAGCTCCGCCTTGCTGCCACCCTTGATCAATATCGCCGTCCGCGATCACCTCGCGGCGCAGTTCGGCTGGGAGCAGGTCGGCTACTGGCAGGCCGTGAGCAAGGTATCGGATGCCTATCTGCTGTTCCTCACCACAGCCATCAATATCTACTACTTGCCCAAGCTTGCGTCGACGCACGAGCGTGGGTCCCTGGTGCTCGAGCTGCGCAACGCCTACCGCTATCTGCTGCCCGCTGTCGTCGCACTGGCGGCTGTGGTCTATGTCTTGAGAGGCTGGGTGACACGCTTGCTGTTCAGTGCCGATTTTGCGTCCGCCAACGCATTGTACGGACCGCAGCTGGTGGGCGATGTCATCAAGATCGCTTCATTCATTCTGTCCTACGTCATGTTGGCGAAGGCCATGACGCGGCTGTTCGTGATATCCGAATGTGTATTTGCGGCGACCTATCTGGCACTCGTCTATGTGCTTACCGCGCACTTTGGCCTGGTCGGCGCGATGTACGCATTCACGGTCAACTACCTCATCTACCTCGCCTTCAACGTGCTGGTCGTGCGACGTTACCTGGGAGGGCTGTGACGATGGCCTTCAACGTACCGGGAAACGAAGCGGCGATGCCGCTGGTGTCCGTGCTCATACCTGCGTTCAACCACGAGCGTTTCGTGCAGCGCTGCCTGGATAGCGTGCTGGAAGATCCGTATCCGGCCAAGGAACTCATCATCATCGATGACGGGTCGACCGACAAAACCGCAGACAGGATTGCCGATTGGGTGGCAATGCATTGCATGGAGCTTCCGATCGAGTTCGTCCGCCGGGAAAACATGGGTACGGCGGCGACCTTGAACGAACTGGTGGTGCGTGCGAGCGGAGAATTCCTCCGACCAGGTGCCAGCGATGACTATCTGCTACCCGGAGGCCTCGACGCCCAGGTCCGCTACCTGCTGGCGCATCCGGAAAAAGGGGCGGTGATCGGCGATTCGGTCGTCGTCGACCAGGACGGAAAAAAAATTCATGCCAGCGGCATGCGTGATCTGCACGGTGCCAACAAAAATCTGTATCGATCCGATGACGGCATACGGCGCGCCGTCATCAGGCAGTGGGCCGTCGGCGGTCCAGTCGCCTTGATGAGGAGGAGCGCGCTCGACACCGTCGACCGCTGGAGCGAGGGCCTGCGCATCGAAGACTGGGATCTGTTTCTACGGCTGGCAGCTCGCGATGCGATTGGCTTTATCGACGTGAGCGTCTGCGCTTACCGCATCCACGGAAAAAACCTGAGCGCGACGCGGCACACGGCGACCCGCGTGATCAATCTTGCCGAGTCGAGGCAGGTTGCGATGCGTCGGGTATGCCTGTTTGACGAACCCTACAAGACGTTGCTCAGGGCACAGTCGCACTACATCGGCGCCAAGATTTCGTTCCTGCAGAGGCGGCTGTGGCCGCTGGTACTCCACCTGCTGGCGTATCTGTGGCTGTTGATTCTGTCAAAGCTGCGGCTGTCATCCGAAAACCCGGGCGCGGAAGCGACATGAAACGGTTGCTGTGTCTTCCCTCGACCTATCTCGGGCTACCCATGCTGCTCGCCTGTGGGCTGACCTTGCTCACGTATGATCTTCCTGTTGATTACATGGAAGGCTTGCTGCTACTGGCTGTGACCGCCTTGGCCGTCGTGTTGTTTGACGTGCGTTCGAGCGTCAGGATTCCCGAGACTGAGCGATTCCGTGCACGTCATTACGCCGGTAGCCGCGACGCATTCGTCGCGCTGGCATTTGCGGGGCTGATCGTTCTTTTCTGCCTGCTCGATCTCACGCTGTTTCCCATCCCACTGTTCGACAGGCCGTCGTCCTATGCCGTGATGACGGGTGGCCGCGAGCATGTCCGGCACATTTCCGACATGTGCTGGGTGCTTCCACCGATCGCACTGCTCTGCGCCAGGAGCAGGTGGCTTCGCAACGTGCTCATAGCCATTGGCTTTCTGTTTCCCGTACTGGTGATCGATCGCAACCGACTTTTCGCCAGCGTGTTTTCGTTTGCACTCGTCATCTTGCTGCGCCGGGACGAGACAAGACCGCTGCCGTGGAAAAGCGTTGGTTTTCTGGCGCTGGCCGGTGGCAGCATTTTCTCCATCCTAGGCATCCTGCGATCCGGGCCACTGGACTACATCACGCTGCCTTTCAGTGCCATGTACCGTGCTTCGCCGGTGGGCATCAAGTGGTTGCTGCTTTATGGAAGCGCCGGGCCATACAACTTCAGCGCCATGCTGGCCAAGCATTACTCCAACACCAGTTTTCTCATCAATCAGGTGGTTCCCATGAGCGGGTCCGTCGCGACAGCCGGGACGGATATTCCGCTGGACGCGCCGACGATCAACGTGGGTACGGAGTTTTTTCCGTTCCTCCTGGCTTTGGGCCCGGTGGGTGCGGTGGTCTCGTTCTTCGCGTTGTACGGGTTGCTGCGGTGGAGCGTGCGACGCCTTTGCCCCACCGTCCCACTGTTTTCATTGCTGATTTTCCTGCGCGTTTCCTATGTGTGTGTCATGTCGCCTTTCGCGCCGCAGGCCTTCACGTGGACAAACGTCGGCTTTGTCGGCCTGTGTCTATTCATGCAGGTCGTTGCGGCATGGCTGCCAAACAGGAGGTTGCAAAAGCCGACAGGCGACAGGCAGGGAGATGCCGACGCGACCGCCTTGCACACCATGTCTCCCACCATCTTTCCAGTGAGTACAGAACCATGGAACAAGACGAAATTTACCTGATCGATCTCTGGCGGATCTTCACCCGCGGGTGGAAATGGTTCGCGGCGGTGTTGATCGTGACCCTGGCCTGCACCTATGCCTTCACTCACATGGTAAAGCGCCAGTGGGAAGCCACTGCCTGGATCCTGATCGGGCAGGTTGGGCAGGCGCCGCCGGATCAGGATAAAAAGATCGAGCCGCTACAGCGTGTCCTCGAGCGCCTGCAACTGGTGCCATTCGAAAACGAGGTTTTGAAAAGTGTCGGCTTTTCACCCGCTTCGCCGGAAGCCCAGCTTTACCGCAGCAGCTTGAAAGTGGAGCCGCTTCCTTACGCCGGCCCCCTGATCAAGTTGAGCGTACGCGCACATTCGCCGCAGCAAGCCCGCCAATTCGCCACGGCGACGGTTAGCCAACTACAGGCTGTCCATCAGCGCTTCGAAGAGGTGCCGTTGAAGTTGGCACGCACGCGTCTTGGCGAAATTCAGGCTGATCTGCAAAGCGCTTTGGCGGATCGGGACCAGCTGCTGCAGATACTTGCCCCGGGCAACAAGGGCGACGCGGGAAGCAAAGCGCTTGCAAGTGTGTCGCTTGCCGGCAAGAACGAAGAAATCCGCAAGTTGCAGCAGGCGAGGAGCGATCTCGTTGATCGCCTCAGCCCTACCAACACGTATGAAACATCATTGCCTTGGCCGATCTATGTTCCCGAAAGGCAGGTGTTTCCGAATCCGGAGTTGATGTGGGGCATCGGCCTCTTGCTGGGTATTGTCCTGGGACTCTTTGCCGCTACTGCGAGGAGTGCTGCACGACGTCGGGCGTAGGGTTCCGTCGAAAACGCGCACACATCCGGGTCACGGATGGCGCCATGCAGACAGGCAGCAAGTCGCTTCCATTCAACCAAAACGGGCCATAAAGGCACTCACCTGACAGCCCGCTATGAAATGGCAGGAAAGATGTCGCAGACCGGTCTGCGACTGCCCGGATTTTGCAGTGGATGAAGGTTGTTTAGTGTTGGAACGGAGATCGATATGGATGGGCAGCACAAATTTGAAGCCGAGGTCCACGCGCTGCCCGCGCGGAACGTCCATCAGCGTCGACGAGGCACTCCCCTGGACGAGGCGCAACTGCTCGATACGCAGCGTGCCTTTGACAGTGTCGCTGCCGACTATGACGGCCCGCGAGGCAACAACGAACTGATCCAGCGCATGCGGCTCACCCTGTGGGATACCGTGCACAGCATGCTCCCGGCGGGCGGTCACCTGCTTGACCTGGGCTGCGGCACCGGCATCGATGCCATCGAATTCGCACGGCGCGGTTTCCACGTCGTCGCCACCGACTGGTCACCACAGATGATCGAGCGAACGCGGGTGCGCGCTGCGGAAGCGGCAGTGGGGTCACGTGTCACGGCGAAGCATCTCGGCGTCCAGCAACTCGGGCTGCTCGAGGGTGAGTTCGACGGCATTTATTCGAACTTCGGTCCCCTGAACTGTGCGCCGGATCTCCATGCCGTCGCGGCCGAATGCGCTCGCTTGCTCCGCCCCGGCGGCAAGCTGATTTTTACGGTGATGGGCCGAATCTGCCCTTGGGAGCTGGCGCACTACGCGCTGCGTGGTCGCTTCAAGCGAGCCGGCGTGCGGGCTGCACGAGGCGCAACGGCCGTGGGGATGAACCGCCATACGATCTGGACCTACTACTACCTGCCACGCGAGTTCTACGCTGCCTTCGCCGAACATTTTTCACTGGAGAGCTATCGCGCGCTCAGCTTGTTCATGCCACCGCCTTACCTGGTGGACTACTACCGCCAGCACCGCAACTGGTGCGAGCGTCTGGGTCGGCTCGATGACCGCCTGGGCAGCCTGCCGCTACTGCGCGGCATGGGTGATCACTTTCTTATCGTGATGGAACGGCGCTGAGCTCGTGGATATTCTTCAGGCAGCGATGGATGTCAGCTTGTGCCGGGCAGTCGCGGTCTCACCTGCGGGAACGTCGCGTGCGCCGTTACCGATCAGGGCAGGGAAGATCGGCTCATCGCTGGCGGCGAGGGCCTATCGGGTCGATCTCCACGACCATCTGATCTTTCCCGGATTGATCAACGCGCACGAGCATCTGCACGTCAACGCCGTTCCGCCGCTGAAAACCGATAAACCCTTTCCGAATAGTTACGCATGGATTGCGGCCTTTCAGGCGCACTTCGAGGATCCTGCAGTCATCGCCGCGCTGCAGGTACCCAAGGAACTTCGGCTGCGGCACGGCGCGCTGAAGAACCTGCTCGCGGGTACTACTTGTGTGGCGCATCACGACCCCTGGCATCCGGCGCTCGACGCCTTGAATTTTCCGGTCGCGTTGCTGCGCGACTATGGCTGGAGTTACGCGCTGGGCTGGCCAGGCTACGGTCCGGCGGTGCAAGAGAGCTTTGCGAACACGCCCGCCGAACGGCCCTGGATGATCCATCTGGCCGAGGGTACCGATGCGACCGCGCAAGCGGAATTGTCCCAGCTCGACGAACTCGGATGCCTGGCTGCCAACAGCGTGCTGATCCACGGGGTGGGCCTGCGCGAACAGGACATCGATCGTGTGATCGCCAGCGACGCCGCGGTGGTCTGGTGTCCGACCAGCAACCATGCCCTGCTCGGGCGGTCGCTCGATCCGCAGCGGCTGTTTGCGGCAGGCCGGCTCGCGCTGGGCAGCGATTCACGGCTCAGTGGTGCGCGCGACCTGCTCGAGGAAATGCGTGGCATCGCGGCACGTGGCGAGCTCAGTCCCAGGCAGCTGCTGGGGCTGGTCACGACGCAGGCTGCCCGCATCCTGCGTCTGCCTTCGCGCGGCAGCCTCACACCCGGCGGACCTGCGGATCTGGTGATTGTCGAGGACCGCGGTGGCGATGCGGAGCGCAGTCTGGTGGAGATCGAACGCAGCCAGATCCGCGCCGTAGTGCGTAGCGGCGTGCCCTGTATTGCCGATACCGATTTCGCCGAATGGTTTGCTGCCGCCGGCATGGAAGCCGTGCCGGCGATGCTGGATGGCAAACCGAAGTTGCTGGCCAGGACACTGGCCGACCCGGCGCTGATCGCGCTCGAACCCGGACTCGAACTGATCGCTGACCGGACCGAGCGCGAGCGTAATCCTGATCCTGCCCTTGAAGCGCGGTGCTACTGATGTCACGCCCCCAGACTCTCAACCCTGCGGAAGCTTATGCGTTGTGGGCACACAGCTACCCGGCGCATGCGCACAATCCTGTCATGCAGGCCGAAGAGCGCGGCATGCTCGGGCTGATGCCAGCCACGCTGCAAGGTCGGACCGTGCTCGACGTCGGTTGCGGCAGTGGACGCTACATCCTGCATGCGCTGCAACGCGGCGCGACTCGCGTGAGCGGCGTGGATCTTTCGCCGGAGATGCTGCAACGTGCCGCCGCGGAGCTGAGCGCGTTGCAACCCGATGCCGACGTCGAGGTCGAGCTGGTGCAGGGGAGCCTGGCGGCTTTGCCCGTGCCGGATGCCCTGGCGGATCTGACCGTCTGCGGCCTGGTTGTCGGACACCTCGAGAATCTCCGACAGGCGCTGACCGAGCTGCACCGGGTGACCCGGCCCGGCGGCATGCTCTTGTGCAGCGACGTGCATCCGATCGGGCATGCGCTCGGCTGGCTACGGGATTTCAAGTCCGGCAATCAGCGCTACGCCGTGCGGCATACGCAGCATCTCTACAGCGATTGGCATGCCGCCTGCGCGACGCTCGGGTTGCAGATCGAGCGGGTGCTGGAACCGATGCTCGATCCGGCCGACATCCCCTCCGGCGCGCGCTTCGACCGCATGGCGCTGGAAGTGCCGGTGGCGCTGGTGTTCCAACTGCGGCGCCTGGCCTGATCAACGAGTACCTGAAGACGTCCTATGACTCATCGTCCCAACACGCTGCTGGTCAACCCGACCGTCACCACGCACCCGCGCTTTCCGCTGGCGCTGCTGAACCTGGCGGCGAATCTGGATCGCTTCGGCGACAGCCATATCGTGGACGGCAACATTGATCGTGATCTGGTGAGCGCAACCTTGGCCGCCGCCGGCAAACAGCACTTCGACAGCATCGGCATCGGCATCATGGGTGGCCCGCAGGTAGCGCCGGCGATTGCCGTGTCCAAGGCGATACGCGAGCGCTATCCGTCGATGTCGATCATCTGGGGCGGCTACTTCCCCACGCTCTATACCGACACCACTTTGGCTGCGCCGTATGTGGACTATGCGGTGCGCGGGCAGGGTGACGAAAGCCTGGTCGAGCTGGTTTCAGCGCTGGGCCGCGGTGGCGGTGATGATGCGCTGGCCAGGATCGGTGGTTTGTCCTGGCGCCGCGACGGCAACATCGTGCATAACCCCAATCGCCACTTCCACCGTGACGATGCTGCGCTGGTACTGCCGTATGAAAAGGTGGGCGACCCGGGTAAATATCTTTCGGGCAGTTTTCTTGGGCGCCGTACCGCTGCGCACCAGGCATCGATCGGTTGTCGCTTCCGCTGCACGTTCTGCGGCGTGGCGGCCATGTTTGGCGGGGCCACATCGCTGCCGCCGACCGAACGCCTGGAGCGCGAGCTGAACCATCTGAAGTACGAACTGGGCGCCGACTCCATCCTTTTTTACGATCACAACTTCTTTGATCGCGAGCAGGACATGATCCCGATGCTCAAGGTCATGGCCAAGCTCGAAATGCCCTGGTGGTGCTTCGCTCGCGCGGATGCGCTGCTCAACCTTTCCGAAAGCACCTGGGAACTGGTGCGCAAAAGCAAATTGCGCATGGCCTATATCGGCGCCGAGTCGCCGAGCGGCGCGATGCTCAAGGAAATCCGCAAAGGCACGCGCCCGGATCAGACTCTGGCCGTGGCCGAGCTGTGCCAGCGCCATGGGGTCATCCCCGAGTTCTCCTTCATGCTCGCGCCACCGGTCAATACCGAACAGGAAACCGAGCTGACGTTCGAGTTCATCCGCGAACTGAAACGCATCAATCCCGCCTCGGAAATCATCACCTACATCTACACGCCGTTGCCGGAGGGCAGCAAGCACGAAAAGGATCGCGGCAAGCGCGAATCGATGCCGTTGCTCGACGTGAATGGTGAGCCGGTGGTGTTTCCCTCGACGCCGGACGAATGGACCGAGCGTAAATGGGTGGACTATGCCTGCCACGCCGATGCTCCCTGGCTCACCGACAAGCTGCGTCAGCGCATCTACGATTTCGTTACCGTGCTGCGCTGCCGCTACCCCACCGTGCAAGACCAGCGTGCCCCGCATTGGGCCAAGCGCGGCATGAGTGCCATGGCAGCGTGGCGCTATCGCCATCGGCGCTACAACCATCCGTGGGAACTCAATATCGCCAATCGTTTCGTGCAATTGCGCAAGCCGCAAATCACCGGCGCGTAGCGATGGCGGCCATGCACGTCGCGCAGATCAACTTCCTGCAAGCACCCGCAGGCCTCGCGCATGACGAGGTTCTCAAGCAATGGCATTCGCTGGTGGATATCGCTGAAGTGGCCGCCAGTGGCGGCACCCGGGTGACGGTGGTCCAGGCGGCCGCGCGCGACGACCGGCTGACGCGCAATGGCATCGACTACCACTTCATCGATATCAGAGGGCTGTCCGGGGCGGCCGGCCGCGGTCGGCGTTTCGCCCGTCTGCTCGCCGACATCAAGGCTGACGTCCTGCATGCCAACGGCCTCGGCTTTGCCGAGGACGCTTTCGCCGTGTCGCAATGCCTGCCGCAGCTGCCGATCCTTATTCAGGACCATGCCAGCGGGCCGCCGCGCTGGTGGCGACGGTCGCAGTGGCGGCGTTGGTATGCGGCTGTTTCGGGCGTTGCTTTCACCGCGCTTGAACAGGCAAGGCCATTCAGTGCCGCCGGTGTGTTCGGGCCGCACTTGCGGCTGTTCGCGATCCCGGAATCCAGTAGCCGTTTCGCTCCGGGCAGCCGCGTCGAGGCCCGTGCCAGGACGGGCGTGTATGGTGATCCCTGCGTCCTCTGGGTAGGACACCTGAGCTCTGGCAAAGACCCGCTAACCGTGCTCGATGGCGTGGCCCGCGCCGCAACGCAGCTGCCCGACCTGGAGCTATGGTGCGCGTTCGGCAGCGCTCCGCTGCTCGACGAAGTGCGCCGTCGCATCGAACGCGATCCGCAGCTCGGCGAACGGGTGCACCTGCTGGGCAAGGTGTCGCATACAAAGATCGAGGCCTTGATGCAATCGGCGGACGTGTTCGTCTCGGGCAGCCACCGCGAGGGCTCCGGCTACGCACTGCTGGAGGCGCTGGCTTGCGGCGTGGTGCCGGTGGTCACGGATATTCCATCGTTTCGCGCACTGACCGACAACGGTAGTGTCGGCAAGCTATGGCCCTGCGGCGATGCCACGCGGCTGGCCGAGGCGCTGGTCGATGTTGCTGCCAGCCGGCTGTCGCTGGAGCAGGTACGCGGCCACTTCGACGCCACACTATCATTCACCGCCGTAGGTCGTCGCTGGGCCGACGCATATGCGCAAGTTCACGAAGACCGGCAACGGAGGACGTCGTGAAGCTCGCGCTGGTAGTTCCCGGTGGCGTGGATCGCACCGGCGAGTTTCGGGTGATTCCGGTGTTGCTGGCCCTTATCGAGCGCCTGGCACAAGCGCACGAAGTGCATGTCTTCGCGTTGCACCAGGAAACCGTCGCGGGCCGCTGGGAGCTCGCCGGCGCCACGATCCACAACATCGGTGACCACTGGACCCGGCTGCGTGCGATTGCGGCGATCCTTGCCGAGCATCGCCAAGCGCCGTTCGATCTGGTTCATGCGATCTTCGCAGGTTCCTGCAGTCTGGTCGCTGTGGTCGCGGCGAAGCTGCTGTGGTTGCCGAGCCTGGTGCATGTCGCCGGTGGTGAACTCGTCGCGTTGAACGAGATCGACTACGGCGGACGACGGAACTGGAAAGGGCGCTTGCGCGAGGCGTGCGTGCTGCGTGGCGCCGATGCCATCACCGCGGCCAGCGCGCCGATCATCGATTCATTGCAGGCGCTGGGCCTCGAGGCGCAGCGCCTGCCGCTCGGCGTCGACCTGCGGGCATGGCCGCAGGTCGCGCCGCGCGAGCGCAGCGCAAAGCAGGCGCGGCTGATCCACGTCGCCAGCCTCAACCGCGTCAAGGATCAGTGGACACTGCTGCAGGCGTTGGCCGTGCTGGTCGACAGGGGGCTGGAATTCGAGATGGACATCGTCGGCGAGGACACGTTGCAAGGTGAGATGCAACGACTGGCTCGCCAGCTTGGACTAGGGGAGCACGTGCGCTTTCATGGATTCAAGACGCAGCGTGAATTGCGTCCGATGATGGAGGCCGCCGATCTGCTGGTGATGTCTTCGTTGCACGAGGCGGGCCCGCTGGTCCTGCTGGAAGCGGCGGTGGCAGGCGTACCTGCAGTCGGCACAGCGGTCGGGCACTTCGTGGAGTGGTCGCCTTCGGCGGCCCTGGCGGTGCCCGTCAAAGACTGGGCTGCATTGGCGAATGCGATCCATCAAGTGCTTGCCGATGAGGGACTACGGCTGCGACTGGCCAGGGAAGCGCAGCGTCGCGCGATCCTGGAGGACGCCGATGACACCGCCCAGGCATTTCAGGCTTTGTACCCGCAGCATTCCCCTTTCGTGGCACGGAGGAGCAAGCATGTCGAACTCGACGGCTAGGCGCATTCCGTCACTGGACGGAATCCGGGCGGTCTCGATCCTGATGGTGATCTACGGACACCTCTGTGGCACCCGGTATTTTCCCGTCTCGATCGCCGAATACGGCCGCTGGTGCGGCGATGTCGCGCATCTGGGTGTGCTGGTGTTCTTCGTGATCTCCGGGTTCCTCATCACGTCGCTGCTGATGAGCGAGCGCGAGATGACCGGGGCCATCTCGCTGAAGCGGTTCTACCTGCGCCGGATAGTGCGCATCTTCCCCGCGTTCTACGCGTTCATTGTGGTCATGGCCATCGCGACGTGGTTGGGTGTCGTCGATCTGACGGGTCGGGATTTTGCGTACGCCCTCACTTACATGGTGAATTTCGAGCCACACCGCTCTTTGCCCGTAGGGCACCTTTGGTCGTTGTCGGTCGAGGAGCAGTTTTATGTCCTGTGGCCACTGACGCTGCTGGTCTTGCGCGAACGGCGGGCTCTGATCATCGCCGTCGCGGCGATCTTGATTGGTCCATTGGTGCGTGTGGCCATCCGTGAGTGGATCTTCCATGTCGATCCGCAGTCGCTCAATGGCATGACGACGAGCTTTCCTGCCATGTTCGACTACCTGGCTGCAGGTTGTGCCCTGGCCCTGCTGCGGCCGTGGTTGCTGACCCGAACGTGGTACTTGCGCCTGACCGCCAGTCCCTGGCTGATGCTGGCGATACCGCTGGTGTTGCTGATCAATCGCGGGGGCAGCCATACCGTGGCGATCCTGCTGGGGTCGCCGGTGATGAACGTGTGCATCGCGCTGTTGATCGAGTCGAGCACGCGTCATGCGAGTTCGCTGGCCGGGCGTTTTCTGAACTGGAAACCCGTTGTTTTTCTTGGTGTGCTGAGCTACTCGCTATATCTGTGGCAATCGCCTTTCTTTGATCACCGATCCAGCGCGTGGATACATGCATTTCCGCAGAACCTGATGTTCGCTTTCCTCGCGGCGCTGGCATCGTATTTTCTGGTCGAGCGCCCCTTCCTTCGTTTGCGCAGGAGGTTGCGGCGCGGTAGCGGGTTGCCTGCACGCGTGGAAGGCAGTGCAGGGAGGGAGTGGGTGGCATTTGAAGAAGCGGTGCCGGCTGCGACTCGTAGGGACAGGTGAGGGCGGGGTGTTGGGCATCGCTGGCGCTCACCCCAACCTACGTGTGATATCGCGGGTCGGGTTGGAGCGGATCAGACTTCAGCAAGCGGTGAGCCCTTGCGGCGGCGATAGGCTTGATGAAAGCCTGCGGTGTGATGCAGCTGGGTTCCTTCGGCCAGGTTTTCGTCGGAAACGATACGGCCAAGGAACAACGTGTGCGAGCCGACCTCCTGACTGTGCACGATGTCCAACTCCTGAATGCGCAGCGCCGCAGCAACCGCGGGTATGCCGAATTCCCGCGACGGTCGAACAGGAAACGGAAGAGCATGCCAGCCCGCGAGCGGGTGCCTGTGATACTCGGCGAGCTTGTAAACGAGCGCCTTCATCGCCGCAGGAATGCTGGACAGGGCAACCCGGCGCACTTCGCGCATGACGGGCACGGAAACGTTGTTGCTGCGTAGCGCGAGCGAAAAAAGTCCGCTTCGCTCCAGCGGGCCGATCAGATCCATTGGGAACATATTCTGGTGGCCTGGCGCGCCGACAGAGACAAGAACGACCGGTCGCGGGCACAGATACGCAATCATGAGCTGCTGCACTGAGGCCGGCTCGGGAGAGAAGTGTTGCGGCGCGCGATTTTTCAGCATGAGGCGGTTCTGCAGCCACGTGTTCCACGAGCGCAGCGGCCAGCCGAGGCAGCGGTGTTCGCCGGCAGTGACGTAGTAGAGGGTGAGCGATGTCTTTTCGGTAGCAACTGACGCCGACCGCGTCAGGCGCAAAACGCCGAGCAGCTTCCCTGTCATGCGATCGCGGTACTCAAGTACAGGACGTTGGCCACCATCAAGGCTGGTTGCGATCATGAGCGGCACGAGCGAAGCCACGGTATGGTCTGCCGTCACGTCTGCCGATTCGCCATCCCAAAGCAGGGTGGCAATGACCGCTTGTTGCGCAGGAGCAATCGCAACCGTAGACCATTGCGGTAGGGGACGCACGTACGGCCTTACCCAATCCTTCCACATATCAGATCCGCCGGAACAGCAAGAACATGTAGGGATCGGTGGCCAATCCGAAGCCACGCGGAATGACCCGTTCCATTCGGAAATGCGGTGCTGACGCTCGTGCCATGATGCCTGGCGTAAAACGATGAATGCTGCTCTCGCTTGCGATGGCGTAATGACCATGGCGCATGAGATTCATGATATTCGCCCGCCACCAGCCGTAACGCGCGTCACCGAGATAATAAGGATTGAGCATATTCACGAGGACGAAGCCGCCCTGATGGACGACCTGCGCCAACTCTTCAAACAGCAAGGTGTGATCCGCGAAATGGTTGAGCACGGCAAAGTTTGCAGTAACTGCCTGCACCTTGCAGGTGAGCGGCAAAGTCACCGGAACCATGGCTTTTCGGGTGATTTCATCGCGGCAGTACTGCGCCAGGTACTCGCACATCGCTGCGGAAGGTTCATACACGAACGTGAAGTGCCCGTTGGCGGCATAGGCCTTTGCATCGATACCGGTTCCAGCACCAAAATCGAGCACGTCTGCTCCCTCGGGAAGCAGATCCAGCGCCAGCTTCTGAAATCTGTCGCGCACCAACTGGTCTGGCGGTGAGGTCAGGATGAAGTTGTGGTACTGCTCGGGGGTATGCACGTCGTCGACTGCGGTGGGTGCTAAGTTGCGGACGCCGGCACGTCCAGTGCCGCGCGCACCACGTACAGAGTGTCCATTCGCGGCACGTGCTGGGTGAGCAAGGTGAGGATGCGTCGCCCCTGCTTCTGCCTGACCCAGCTTTGTCCCTGCAGCCACAACTGTGTCCGTACCATGTCGTCACGCTCCTTGACGGCTTCTTTGGGAGGCCTGACACGATTGATGAAGTAGTGCCCCACTTCGTGGAAGGAGCGGGACCATTCGATGCCTGCGAGCGCATGCAACCATAGTTCCGAGCACGAAACCTGGGTCAGCGTCTGATGACGCGAGATGGTCCGCAACAGAGGCTGACAGTCGCGCTCAAGCCGGGCGAGTACTACGTCAGGGATCGCACTCGGGTAGTAGCGTCCCAGCAGCCGTAATGGCGGCAAAGCCCACCAGGGAGAGTCGGCGGCATGTTCATCCCACAGGACGTTCCAGTCGTCTGCGGTCATGCGCGCGGCCAGCAGCGCGATGTCGTTCAGATGCAGCAGGCGCAGGCTGCGGCCACACATATTACCCGCCGAGTGCAGCAGCAAATGATTCATCAAGGCGCCGTTCGACGGATACGGATTCAGGCCGGGCGTGGGCTCCTGCGGATAGATCCGTCCGGTGATGTCGATCGCCGATACCGGCAACCGTTCCTGGATGCGGGTGTGCAGCTCGATGTTGACGGGAGTGTCGCGATGCTCACCCAGCCCTGCAACGGGCTCGCCCGTCGCCGGCTTGAAGACACGATGTTTCCAAGCGACGAACGACTCCACGTAGCCCAGATCCTGCAGCAACTTTCCCGTCCGCTCGGCATCGTCCTGGTGAACCAAAAGGTCGATGTCGGCCATGGGACGGTCACCCGGCACATAGATTCCGATGGCGTGCAACGCGGAACCCTTGAGCGCAACGATAGCCAGCCCGGCAGCACGCGCGCCAGCGTCAATGCGTTCCAGCAGCGACGCAATGCGTCGATGACGAAGCTCGACGTGTTCGCGCTGAATCTCGAGAAACCGTCTCCATGACGGGTTTTGCCAGCGGGAAGATTTGCACAGCAGCGGCGACACGCCGTGTGCAGCGGCGGCGGCCGCGGCGAGCCGCCATTCGAGATCGCTCCACTGGGGCGTTGCGCCGCCTGGCTGGACAAGCTCCGCGGCCAGCGTTTCGGTGGTGCGGCGCAAGCCGTCTCTAACGGTTTTTAGCGGTGGCAGCATGGCGTAGCGCCTGGGTGTTGTCTTGGGCTACCGGCAGCAGGGAAGTGACGTCTTCGCTACGGTGCGCCTGTTCGCAGTCGATCAGCGCACTCCATCGCGCATCGAGCGACGCACAGTCCTGTTGGTAACGCTTCGGTTCCTTGGCGGCACTCGATTGCTGCAGGGTGACCTGCTCATGCAGCAGATCGCGCACACGACGATAGAAGTCCGAGTCGTAGGCGCCGTGAAACATCATGGCCAGGTCACCGCTGTCCTGCCAGTTCGTCTTTGTGCCAAGTTGGGCCTTGACCCGCTCATAGAATTTCGTGCCGGGCAGGGGATAGGACACGCTTACGCCGATGTCGTCCGGCGCGGCTTGCGCGACCAGTTTGCGGGTGGCCAGAAGATCGGCCAGTTGCTCGCCCAGATAGCCCAGCTGGATGAAGAATCCGACGCGAATGCCACGCTCGCCCAGCCGCATGCGGGCGGTGATCAGCTCCTCGACCTTGGTGCCTTTGGTCATCGCGTCCAGCACCTTCTGACTGCCGCTCTCCGCACCGATCCAGGCCTCCGCGCAGCCGGCTTGCTCGAGCGCGTTGGCCATGCGCTCGCTGATCAGGTCGGCGCGGGTCTGGATGGTGAACGGCACCGATCCGTCGGCAGCGCTCAGGTGCTCGGCGAACTCCGTGACCCAGTCGACATGGAAGCCGAAGATGTCGTCGGCCAGCCAGATGTGGTCGGGCCGGAACGTCTGTTTCAGGTACGTCATCTCCGCGGCGATGTCGCGGGGGCCGCGCTGTTTATAGTGATTGCCCCAGATCGGCTTGGCGCACCAGTTGCAGCGGAAAGGGCAGCCGCGTGATGCCGCCATGTTGAGGCTGAAGTAGCCATGCCGTTCCAGCCACATCGTCCGATAACGTTCGATATCGACCAGGTCCCAGGCGGGCTGGTCGACCAGTCGCGGATCTGGAGGCTGTGCGCCCATGCGCGTCAGCTGCGTCTGTCCGTTCACCAGGGTGGCGAGGCCGGTGATGCCGGATGTCCAGTCCTGGCCGTCGATTTCCGGATTGAGTTCGAGCCGCTCGATCAAGTCCACCAACGCGGCAATGCCTTCGCCGATCAGCACGACGTCTGCACCTGCCGAGAGAAAGGCATCCGGATGATCGGAAGCGTCGGAGCCCGCAACAATCACGCGGGCACCGTGGGCATGCGCCTCGGCGATCATCTGACAGGCCGCTTCGCGCATGCGGCCGAGGCACATCTTGGTCAGATAGTTGAAATTGTCCTCGTAGATCACCACCAGATCGGGCTGCGCGGTTTGCAGAGATCCTGCATAGTCCTCGACGCCGTCTGCAAGCATGGCGTCGAACAGTGCGACCTCATGCCCCATCTGCCTGAGGAGTGCGGCGACCTGGATCGTGGCGAGCGGAGGATAAGGCTTGCCGCGTTCCCACTGTTTTCGGTCGTAACTCAGGAAGTAGGAGTGGCCGACCTGAATCTTTAGCATCTCGAAGGCGCCTCGTAAGCCATGGGGACAAGCTGCGGCGACGCACTGGCGTCTGCGCTGCCGGCGTGCCGGCTCCAGCGTTGAATGCTGCTTGGACGTGAGTGCCGCAGCGGCCACCTTCGGTTGCCTCATTCGGCAAAATATTTGGATCGCCTGCGCCGGTTGCGCAGGCGCAACCTTTTCCTGGTTGATGCGCACTCACTGGCCGTCCCGTGGGGATCCATGCAGTGCTGCGCTGTGCAACCAAGACGGCTGAAACTTTTGACCGAAGATGATGGACTTGGCTTCCGCGCGGGCGTTGGCGACGCTGCTGCGGACCCTTTTTGCGAGCGATTCAGCCATCGCTTCTCGATGTGCCGGCAGATCCTGGGCGGAAGCTTCTGCTTCGAAAGTACCAGCGAGGCGCTGTTGAATCTGGTCGAGGCTGCTTACGCCGACCTGCCGTCACATCAATTTCCCATGATCACGCCGGAGTTCAGCATCGAACTGCGGCTGCTGCCGCGGCAGGCTTCACCGCACACCGGGGAGCCGCCACCGATGCGTGTGCAATCCGGCGCGGGCATGCTCTGCGGCGTGATGGATGCATCGAACTACGTGGTGCTGGCGCCCGAGCAGCATCGCGCATTGGTGGTGGCGTCGGAGGACATGCTCAGTCACCCCTACCATCTACGCTACGAGCTCATCGAATTTGCCGTCTTCACCCTGGCGACGCGCGGACTAGGTCTGGTCCCCCTGCATGGTGCCTGTGTGGGTCGACACGGGCGCGGCATCCTGTTGCTGGGGGCCAGTGGCTCGGGCAAATCGACATTGGCCTTGCATAGTCTGCTGCAGGGTCTGGATTTTCTCGCCGAAGATGCTGTCTTCGTACAGCCCGAGAGCCTGCTCGCCACCGGTGTCGCCAATTACCTGCACGTGCAGCCCGATGCGCTGCGTTTCGTCGGGGACGAAGAGATCCGGAGCTGGATCAGCCGGGCCCCTGTCATTCGTCGTCGCAGTGGGGTGGAGAAGTTCGAAGTCGATTTGCGGCAGGGATATGGCCAGCTTGCCACGGCGCCGCTCGAGCTGGTCGGTGCGGTGTTCGTGTCCAGCGAGTCGGCACAAGGTCCCGATGTCCTGTTGAGCCCTGTCCCCCCGGACGAAATTGCCGCGCGGATGTTCGCGGACCAGTCGTATGCGGCCGGACAGCCAGGCTGGGATCGCTTCGTAGAGAGGCTGACCCGGGTGGGCGTCCACCAGCTGCGCCGCGGGCGTCATCCGTGGGACTCCGTCGATGCGCTGCGCTGGCTTCTCGACTGATGCCGCCGATCGCATCCCATGCCAATGGGGGAAAGGGCTACTCTGCGACGTTGCGCAATTCGCTGCAGACGATCCGGATAGCTGCACGGCATCGGGCAGGTAACGATGGGCAGCTCTGCAGCGAAGAATCCCGGGGCACCGGAATATTGGCGCGGTCGCGGGTGGGCGCTTCATCCATTCAAGTGTCGGGATCCCTGGAAAATCCGGGGTAGTTCAACGTCAAGTGAGCAGTGGACCGAAGCCAGGGATATGCTCCGTGCCGGACCGATGCTCCTCTATGAGGGTTACACCAATGAAAAAGCGTTTTGCAGGATCGATGGCACTGGGTGTGCTGGTGGTGGCACTGGCTGCAGCGTTGCCGGCCGTCGCCGCACTCGCACCGGGTGTCACGGCACCCGCGTTTACGGCCCAGGCAAGCCTGGCAGGCAAGGAATTCACTTTCTCCCTTGCTGATGCGCTGAAGAAAGGACCGGTGGTGGTGTACTTCTACCCATCAGCCTATACGGGAGGGTGCGATCTTGAGGCGCACACCTTTGCAGCCAGCCGGGACAAATTCGATGCGGCAGGCGCGACCATCATCGGTGTGTCGGCCGACAGCATCGAACGACTCAATACCTTTTCAGCAGACCCGAACTACTGCGCCGGCAAGTTTCCGGTGGCCTCCGATGCCGACGTCAAGATCGCGCGCTCCTACGATCTGAAAGCCGAGGCGGCACAGCCGGGCATGAATGATGTGCGCGGTGTCGCGATCGACCATGCCTTTATCTCCCGCACGACCTTCGTCATCGACAGCAACGGCAAGATCGTCGCCACGCTTTCCTCGGAGACGGATCACCTTCACCCGGACGAGCATGTGAAGCGGTCACTGGCCATCGTGCAGGGCCTGCAGGCAGGCAAGACGCCGTAATCAAGGCCGGCCCCCACAAGGTGCCGGCTGAAGCTCCGCGCCACTGATGGGCCGCCACAGCAAGGGAGCGATCCAGCCCCTTGCTGCGCGCGTCGCGTGACGGTTGTCGTCCATCACTCGTAATGGCAACGAGCAACCTTTTCTTCTGCCGGCCGCACTTACCTGCATGGGTAATCCGGCTCGGAGTAGCGCGGTTCTGAATCATCTCGAAGCGTCATCGAAGCCGCGGCTGATGACGCCGACCAGTCGTGTGAGTTAGTAAAGATGTCGGCCGAGCCGTCGCCAGTACCCGAGCGAGCACAGGGTCTGCTGCGTTCGCTGCTGCACACGCTCACGGGCATCGAGCTCGCGGAAACGGCGGCGTATGTCGTGCTGTCACTCGGCGCGGCGTTTGCCGGCAGTTTCGCGGCGGTGCTGCTGGTGCCACTGGTCCAGCCGGGCCACGCGCTGCCATTCGGCGGCGCGCTGCTCAATGCACACCGCAGCGTCGAAATGCAGGCGGCCATCTTCGCCGCAGCGATGAGTGCGTTTGCCCTGATCCGTTGGCAGGCCGCCCGTCTCGGGGCGCGCCTGGTGGGTCGCTTTGGCATGAACCTGCGTCGCCGGGTTCATGCGTGCCTGATTGACGCTCCGCTGACGTCGCTGGCGGATTCGACGTCCGCGGAAATCGCCAATGTCCTCACCCACAATGTCGAGGTCATCGTTCAGGGCTTCAGCGCCCTGCAGCAACTGCTGATCGCCGGCATCAGCGCCGCCGTGAGCCTGGGCTTCGCGTTCTGGGTCTCGCCACCACTGATGCTGGCGGCGCCGCTGCTCGCGGTATTTGGGCTGATCGCGTCACGTGCCTATGGCCGCGAGCAAGCATTGGTCTGCCGTGAGTACGTCAAAGACATGACACGGTTGTTCTGGCACAGCGAGGATTTCCCGCGGCGCCTGCGCCACGTCCGCTCGTTCGAGAAGGAGGATGTGGAGAAAGAAAGCTATGGCGCCATTACCGCTCGGCTGTGCTACGGCTACCGGCGTCAGCTGGAGCTGGTGGCCTCGGGGCGGTTGATGATGGAGCTGCTGGCGGCGATCGGTATCGCTGGACTCTTCGTGCTTGCCCATCGCTGGCACGGGATCGATCAGTCGTCGCTCATCGCGGTGTGCCTGTTGCTCGGACGCTTGCTGCCTTATCTGGTAACGACACGACAGAGTTTTCAGCAGCTGCGTTCGGCCACCCCGGCATTCGCCCTGTGGCAGCGTTACATGAGTCTGGATTCAGTCCGGTCATCCACGGTTCCCTTGCACACGCCGACCTCTGGCAGTGCGCTGCATATCGAGCGGATGCGGTTGATACCGCCAGCAGCCGGGCTTGATGTCGGTGACCTGGTCTTGGTGCCCGGTGAACTGATCTTGATTTCTGGTGACTCCGGCATCGGCAAGAGCAGCCTGGTCGATGTCCTGGCGGGCATGATGACGCCCGAGACTTTTGCGGCATGCGTGGGCGAACGATCCATCGATTTTGACGAGTACCGCGAGCTTGTTCGGCGTGGCGCTTACGTCAGCCAGAATGTCCGACCCTGGCAGCACTCCGTACGCGAGTGCCTGCTATGGGCAAAGCCTGAAGCTACAGACGAGATCTTGCACAGTGTGCTGATGGATGTCGGCCTCGACCATCGGCTGGCCAGATCCGGGCAAGGACTCGACACCGCACTGCACAGCTCTTCGAGCCGGCTATCCGGCGGCGAGCTGCAACGGCTGCTGCTGGCTCAGGTCATCCTGCGGCAGCCCTTTCTTGCCCTGCTGGACGAGGCGACGAGCGCACTCGATACCGCCTCCGAGATCGCGGTTCTATCAGCGCTGAAGTGCCGCCTGCCGCAGACGATCCTGATCGTCGTATCGCACAGAAACGGTGTGGCGGCGGTCGCGGATCAATGCCTGAACATCGAAAATAACCTCGCCATGACGATTGCAGGCAATTCCGACCAGCGACGGAAAGCGTCGTTGCTCGCTTCATCGGATCGCTTCAAGTCCTAGACCGATTCGCCGGCCAGCTATGGTCGACGCTGACCAATGCCCACTGCGCGTGGTCATCGCATGATCGGATGATTGGCCTGTGCCACAATCCGGCGAACCACGAGTGAGTAGCCGTCCATGAAACGATTGCCGATGCGGTTGTTCGTCGGATTGATGATTGTCGGTTTGTCCTGCCACGCCGCAGATGTCGATACGTCGCATTTCGCTGCAAGGCAGGTGCGCGTCGACGGTCACAGCTATGCCTATCGGGTATTTCTTCCGGCTGGTTGGGACAGCAAGCGGAACTGGCCGATTGTTCTTTTCCTGCATGGCAGTGGCGAGCGTGGCAGTGACAATCGTGCGTCGTTGAGTCAGGGGCTGCCGCCCTGGCTGAAGGATCATGCTGCTGATTTCCCTGCGGTGGTGGTGATCCCGCAGGCGCCTCAGGACACTTACTGGTATGGAACGCCCGAGAAGATGGCGCTTGCGGCATTACAGGACAGCATCGAAGCGTTCCATGGTGATCGCAACCGGCTTTATCTGACCGGCCTGTCCATGGGTGGCTATGGCGTCTGGCAGATCGCAGCGGATCATCCGGGCATGTTCGCGGCTGTCGCTGTCGTGTGTGGCGGGCTGTTGCCACCGTCAGACAGTCCGGAATTGCATCTGCAAGGAGTGCCGGTGGGTAAAAACCCGTATGCCTGGCTGGCCCATCGCATCACGCCATTGCCCGCATGGATATTTCACGGTGCCGCGGACGACATCGTGTCGCCGCAAGGTTCACGCGACATGTATGCCGCGCTGCAGGCACAGGGCGACGACGTGCGCTACACCGAATTTCCCGGTGTGAACCACGGCTCCTGGGTGCCTGCCTATGCCACGCCGGAATTGTGGCCGTGGATGTTCAGCCATCGGCGGGATCATCAGCGGTAGCGCGAGGTCTCTATGCAACGGCTCGTTTCGCTTCTGATCTGGTACGACGAATCGTTGGTGGGTTAAAAAATAATTGAGCCTCGATTGTTGCATTGCCATATCAGCGCGGCGTGATCGCGCATGCCTGACGTAGGGGCGCGCTTCACGATTCAGCCAGGCAACAGCCGTCGGATTGTCGGGATTCCTGCCGCATTGCAGCGAAAATATTGGGTTTTGGCTGCTTTACAAGGCGTCATGAAAACGTTTACGTTGCGCTCGAACGCGCAGCAATGGGCTGCGCCTGCCAGCGGGGCGGGGTTGTGGTGTCCAGGACCGTGACCATTAAAGACGTGGCGCGCGAAGCCAAGCTTTCGGTGGCTTCGGTGTCGCGTGCGCTCAACGGCAGCGGAGGAGTAACCCCGGACACCGTGAAGATCGTGCGTGAAGTCGCGGCACGCTTGCGCTATGTGCCGGACAACGCGGCGCGCAGCATGATTACCCGGCGCACCAACACCATCGGGGTTCTGCTGCCGGATCTGTATGGCGAGTTCTTTTCCGAGCTGATCCGCGGTATCGATCTGGCCGCTCGTGCACGCGGCCTGAACATCCTGGTATCCAGTTCTCACGACGATGCCGATGAAGCGGCGATCGCGTTGCGCTCCATGCATGGGCGAGTCGATGGCTTGCTCGTGATGTCGCCGCATGCCGATGAGGATTTCCTGCGCAGGAACCTGCAAGTGACGCTGCCCAGCGTGCTGATGAACACGCTGGAAACGAATCACGACTACGCAACGCTTTCGGTGGACAACCGAACCGGTGTGCGGCTTGTGCTGGAACACCTGCTTGACTGCGGTCGCCAGCGGATTGCCTTCATCCAGGGGCCGGCCAGGAACCAGGACGTGCGCGAGCGCGAGCAAGCCTTTCATGACGTACTTGCCGAGCATGCTGCGACCGAAGGCGCAGTGTTTCTGCCGGGTGACTTCAGCGAGCAATCTGGTTATGACGCCGGACAACAGTTGCTTGCGCTGCGTCCACGACCGGATGCGGTATTCGCTGCTAACGACATGATGGCGATCGGCTGCATGGCGGCCCTACGCGAGGCTGGCCTGCGCATTCCCGACGACATAGCCGTAGCTGGTTTTGATGATGTGCCGATGGCGCGTTACGTCACTCCACCATTGACGACGGTGAGTGTGCGCATTGCCGAACTGGGCAGGTTGGCGCTGGAACAGTTGTGCATGCAGATTGCCGACCCAGGCAGCCTGATGCCGGTACACCAGCGCGTCACAGCCACTTTGGTAATACGCGCATCGACGGCATCGCGCGCTAGTGAACCGGTACCGACAAGTAAGTTTGCAACGACAACGACGATGGATGCGGAGCGACATCCGCCTTAATCGATCCGACGTCGGATTTGTTTCAGCAGGTGGGCGAACGGGGCGCCCGCCAGCATCCATCGCACAGGACTGCGGCCAGGGCTGGCTCTACTCAAAGCTTGTTGAGGGAGGGCGTCAGGTCATGAAAAGAGCAATACGTCATCCGGTGTGCATTTCGCGGGCGCATGCATGACTGCGCGCCGCGCGCGGTATCAGGAAGCATTCCAAGTTCGATAAATCAGCTGTCTTTGCGGGAGGGGAGCCATGAAAACGCACACGTATTTCAAGAAGAAAATGCTCGCAAGTATCATCAAGGCGTCGTTCGCGACGTTCGCTGTCAGCACGTCGGTTATGTCGATTGCAGCCAGCTCCGACGCCAACCTGCGCGGCCACGCGGCTGCTGGGGCAGTAGTCACGGCCAAACAAATTGATACGGGTGCGGTGCGACGTACCACCGCGGACAAGGATGGAAGCTACGCGCTGGTCGGACTGCCGCCTGGCACCTACCAGGTGGATGCGGGCGCGGGTACCGCACGAACCGTCACTCTCACCGTAGCCTCCACAGCGACGCTTGATCTGGTCGGTGCTCCGTCGACAGCGAACGCCACGAACCTCAACGCAGTAACGGTTTCGGCTCAGACACTGAGGGAAGTAAAGACCTCGGAAGTCGGCACGCAGGTGTCGCTGCACGATATCAATACCATTCCAGAAGCGTCCCGCAACTTCCTCGAATTCGCCGATACCGTGCCTGGCATGGTGTTCACGAGAAATGCGAATGGCACGACCAATCTGCAGTCCGGTGCCCAGGCGAGCAGCGCGATCAATGTATACATCGACGGTGTGGGTCAGAAAAACTATGTCTTGTCCGGCGGCATAACCGGTCAGAACGCCAGTCAGGGCAACCCGTTTCCGCAGCTCGCGATCGCCGAATACAAGGTGATCACGTCCAATTACAAGGCGGAGTACGACCAGATCTCGAGCGCTGCGGTAACCGCCGAAACCAAGTCAGGCACCAACGAGTTCCATGGTGACGTGTTCGGCAGCTTCACCAATACCGCCATGCGTGCAGAGACGCCGTCCGAGGAGGCGGCCGGCCACAAGACGCCGTCACACGAGAAGGACTATGGCTTCGACTTCGGTGGCCCGATCGCGAAGGACATGGCGCACTTCTACATAGCTTATGAAGGCAAGGAATTCGATACGCCGATTACGGTCGTGCCTGGTGGCGATCAGGTCTATTGGAGTCAGTTGCCGGCAAGCGCACAGGCGCAGTTCGGACCTGCCAGCCTGCCTTTCAAGGAAGATGACTGGTTCGGTAAAATCGATTTCGAACCGTCGGACAAGGATCGCTTCGAGATCAGCGGAAAGTACCGCGACGAAACGTCTTTAAGTGGTATCGGCGGCGTCTCTACAGCGACGGCCGCGCTCAATACGATCAATACCGACAAACGCTTCGACATTCGTTGGGATCACAGCACGGATACCTGGTTCAACCGACTGCAGGCTACGTACGAGGATGCGTTTTACACGCCGACGCCTGTGCTTACTGGCTATGGCGCTACGTATGTGCAAGCTACCGATCTGAATGAGACGATCCTGACCACAGGCAATTCGCCGCTTGCCCAGCAGAACAAGGGCCAGAAAGGCCCGTCATTGCAGGACGACCTTACCTTCAACGATTTCGAGTGGAATGGCGACCATGTCATCAAGATGGGCGTCAAGTTCAAGGAGGTGAGACTGACGGCGCAGGACGCGGGTGACAGCAATGCGCTCTACAGCTATGCCGTAACCCCCAACAACGGCACGGAATCGATCCCGTTCCAGGTGCAGTTCGGTTCACCGACACCGGGGCAGAGTCCAGTCGCCACCAGCTCGGACAAGCAGTTCGGCACGTATATCCAGGACGATTGGGCGGTCAATGACCACCTGACCCTGAACCTCGGCGTGCGCTGGGACTACGAGAAGACCCCTTCATACCTCAACTATGTCACCCCGGCGAACGTGATTGCCGCTTTCAACACGCAGGATCCAAATGCGCCGACGGGACAGACCTACGCGCAGACGCTGGCGAAGGGCGGTGTCAACATCAATGACTACATAAGCACCGGGAGTAACCGCCACGCGCCGACCAACGAATTCCAGCCACGCCTGGGTTTCTCCTACGACATCAACGGAGACGAAGACCATGTGATCTTCGGTGGCCTCGGTCGCTCCTACGACCGCGACCTTTACGAATCGCTACAGGTCGAGCAGACCAAGTCGGTGCTGTCGCAACCCACGCTCCTGTTCAACACGCCGCTTGAGCCCTGCACATTGGGCCCGAGCTGCCTGACGTGGAACCCGAGCTATCTGGACATCAGCACCCTGCAGGCGCTGGTGGCCGGAACCACGGCCGGCAAGGAAGTTGACATGGTCAACAACAACCTTAAGGCGCCGTATTCCGACCAGTTCAGTATCGGCATGCGCAACAAACTCGGCGACTGGAATACCAGCGCAACCATTGCGCGCATCAACAGCTATGACGGTCTGGTTTTCACTCTCGGCAACCGTTATCCGAGCGGCGCTTTCTGGGAGGGCGGCAGCCAGCCGTGGGGTAATGGCATCCCTGGCTTCGGTAGCCTGATCATCGGCAACAACGGCCTTGAGACGAGGACCACTCAAGTGTTGCTGGAAGCCGACAAGCCCTACACCACGGAATCCGGCTGGGGCACGACGATCGCCTATACCTATAGTCACGCGAAGCAGAACAACGACAACCAGGATCCGACCGATCAGTATGCGTTCGACTACGAGACGATCGGAAACTATCCCTTCACCGATGCAGCCGTCGCCAAGCATCGCCTTGTGGCCACGGGCAGCTTCAGTGGCCCGTGGGGTTTCGTGCTTGGCGCCAAGTTGACTCTGGCCACGCCGATTCCCAATCTCAACCTCGCATGTTATGGGGCACCGGCCACGAATCAGGACAACGGCGGTGTTTCCGGTGCCGGTTGCCGGTCGTTGTCGATCGTACCGCCGGGCAACGGGCGTTTCCTGATCGGTGGCAAGATCTACGGTGATCGGGACATTGATTTTCAGGCGACCAAGAACTTCAAGGTCTACGGCGGCCTGAACGCCTATGTCCGTATCGATCTGCTCAACGTATTCAACTGGAATAATTACGTCGACTACATAGAAAACTATGGCTCGAACGGTGTACTCAACAAGACACCGGTCATCTATGACCCGACCGGCGATATCACCGGCTATCCGCGAACCCTGAAACTCTCCATGGGCATAAGCTTTTAGGGTTGCCTTCGAGGGTGGATACCGGCAACGGTATGCAGGCCTCACACAAAGCCTGCAGGGTGCAGGCTTTGTTGTGTGAAGCATCATGTTGGCTGATTTTTTGCTGGTAGCAGGGTTGTCATGACCGACACACGCATAAAGAATGTTGTTGTCGTCGGCGGGGGTACCGCTGGCTGGATGGCTGCCGCGGCATTTGCCAAGGTACTCGGCTCCGAGTATTCGATTCGGTTGGTGGAATCAGAGGAAATCGGCACCGTCGGTGTGGGCGAGGCGACGGTGCCGCATTTGAAACTGTTCAACAATCTGCTCGAAATCGACGAGATCGATTTCATCAGACAGACCCAGAGCACGTTCAAGCTCGGCATCCAGTTCAATGACTGGGGCCGGATCGGTGATTCGTATATTCATGGCTTTGGCACGATCGGCCATGACGTGAGCCTGTTGCCATTTCACCAGTTCTGGATCAAGGCGACGCAGAAAGGCATGGCCTCCGATATCGGTGCGTATTCACTGAATACAGTGGCGGCGCCGCGCGGCAAGTTCATGACTTCCGCTACGGACGTGCCTGCCACGTCGCCTTTGTCGGACATTGCTTACGCCTATCACTTCGACGCAGGCTTATATGCGAAGTTTTTACGACGCTACGCCGAGCAGCGTGGCGTGCGCCGCACCGAAGGCAAGATTGCACAGACCTTGTTGCGAACCCATGACGGTTTCGTCGAGGCGGTGGTCCTGGAAAGCGGCGAGCGTTTGGAAGGTGACTTGTTCATCGATTGCTCCGGTTTTCGCGGCCTGTTGATCGAGCAGGCGCTGCATACTGGTTATCTCGATTTCACCCACTGGCTACCATGCGACCGCGCCATGGCCATGCCATGCGAAAAGGTCGGGCCGCCCACGCCGTATACCCGTTCGACGGCACGCAAGGCCGGCTGGCAATGGCGCATCCCTCTGCAGCACCGAACAGGTAACGGCTATGTCTATTCGAGCGCGCACATCAGTGACGACGAGGCGGCGGCGACCCTGCTGAAAAATCTGGATGGTCGACCGCTGAGCGATCCGCGCCCACTGCGTTTCACCACCGGAGTGCGCAAGAAATTCTGGAACAAGAACGTCGTCGCGCTGGGCTTGGCGAGCGGCTTTCTGGAGCCGCTCGAATCGACCAGCATCTACATGATCCAGTCGGGCATCGCCCGCCTGCTCAGTCTGTTTCCGCAACGCGATTTCAGTGAAGTCGTGATCGATCGCTACAACGCACAGGCGACGTTCGAGTACGAGCGCATCCGCGATTTCCTGATCCTTCACTATCACGCCACCGAACGCGATGACACACCGTTCTGGAGCCAATGCCGCACGATGTCGATTCCAGCGCAGCTGCAGGACAATATCCGCCTGTTCAGGGATAGCGGGCGCTTCTTTCGTAATGCCGAGGAAATGTTTGCGATCGTCAGCTGGGTGCAGGTGATGCTCGGCCAGCACATCATGCCGCAGAGCTACCATCCGCTGGTCGACAAGATGTCGGACAAGGAACTGGCCGGGTTCATGACCAGTGTCAGCAACGTGATCAGCTCCTGCGTCGATGCGATGCCGCCGCACCAGGCATTCATCGATCGCCACTGCGCTGCACCTAGCATGGCGGCTTGATCGCCAGACTGTTTTGCATACCCCATCGTGAAATAGAGCGCTTCACATGCATAGCAAGCTTTTCAGGATCCTGCATAGCACCGCACTCGTTGCGTTGCTGGTGCTCGGCGCCGGCTGGCAATCGCTGGCTACGGCCAGGACAGCGGACCATGGCTACGCCTCGTTGCCTAAGCAGCAACAGGTGCTGGTCGATGATCTGGAGCAGCGCACGTTCGAATGGTTCTGGCAAAGTGCGGACCCGAAGAGCGGCCTGATACCCGACGCCTATCCCGGGCACACGTTTTCCAGCATCGCGGCGGTGGGTTTTGGCCTGACGGCTTACGCCATTGGTGTCGAGCGCGGCTATATCACGCGCGAACAGGCGGTCGAGCGGACACTCGCGACCTTGCGCTTCTTCAAGAATGCGCCACAGAACGACAGCGAGGACGACGCCACTGGCTATCACGGTTTCTATTACCACTTCCTCGACATGCAGACCGGCAAGCGGGTGAAGCGCTTTGTCGAACTATCCAGTGTCGATACCACCTTGCTGCTTGGTGGCGTGCTGTTCGCCGAGTCTTACTACGACCGCAATACACCGCAGGAAAAGGAGATCCGCCAACTCGCGGATGCGATCTACCGCGACGTCGACTGGCCCTGGATGCAAGCACGCAAGCCGCTGATCAGCATGGGCTGGACACCGGGCGGAAAATTCATCCCGTCTGACTGGAGGGGTTATAACGAGGGCATGCTGGTCTACATCCTTGCGCTGGGCTCGCCGACCCACCCGGTAGAACCCGATGCCTGGAAGGCGTGGCTTTCCACCAATGACCGTACCTGGGGCACGTTCCAGGGCCAGACCTTTCTCAATTTTGCCCCCTTGTTCGGTCACCAATACACCGAGAGCTGGATCGACTTCCGCGGCATCCGCGATTCCTGGAGTCGCGAGCACGACCTCGATTACTTCGAGAACAGTCGTCGCGCGACCTATGCACAGCGCGCCTACGCTATCGCCAATCCTGGTGGCTGGACCGGCTACGGTGCCAATATGTGGGGACTGACTGCCAGCAATGGTCCAGGCGACATCGAGGTGCGCGATGGCGCCGTTGAGCGCAAGTACTTCGGATACACCGCGCGTGGCGCGGGTCTCGAAGACATTACCGATGACGGCACCATCGCACCGACTGCTGCGGGCGGCTCGATCGCGTTTGCGCCGGAGATCGTGATACCCGATCTACAGGAAATGAAGCGTCGCTACGGCGCCTCCATCTATGATCAGTACGGCTTCGTGGATGCCTTCAACCCGAGCTTTCACGCAAAGTCCAAACCGCGCAGCGGCCAGCTGATGCCTGGCCAGGGTTGGGCCGACACCAAGCAGCTGGGCATCGACCAGGGGCCCATCGTTTTGATGATCGAAAACTGGCGTAGCGACTTCGTGTGGAACGTGATGAAGAAGAATCCGTACGTCCGCAAGGGGCTTGAGCGCGCCGGCTTCAGCGGCGGCTGGCTGAGCGCGGAAACGCTGGCGAAATGAAGCACGTTGGCCGGCTGCTTCGGTCGCTCGACTTGCATTCGATGCGACATGGTTTCTGGCTGGCGTGTACCGTCCTTTGCGTCGCGTTGATCAGCAGTTGCGAGCGCGCACCGGCTACCACCCATGAGCTGATGTTCTGGACGATCGGCCGCGAAGGCGAGGCGGTCGTCAAGCTGTTGCCGGACTTCGAGCGTGCGCATCCCGACATCCACGTAAACGTGCAGCAGCTGCCGTTGTCTGCGGCGCACCAGAAATTGCTCACCGCGTTTGCCGGCGGCTCGACGCCGGACATGGCCCAGCTCGGCAACACATGGCTGCCTGAAATGGTGGCGCTCGATGCGTTGGAGCCGCTGCAGGCACGTGTTGATCGTTCCATGGCGATCAAACCGGACGACTACTTTGCCAGCATCTGGGCGACCAACAGGATCGATGGCAGGCTGTACGGCGTGCCGTGGTACGTCGACACGCGGCTGCTGTTCTACCGCAGGGATCTGCTCAAGGCCGCCGGCTTCGATGCGCCTCCGCGCGATTGGGCGCAATGGCGGCGCATGCTCGCCGCACTGAGCGATCCACAGCGCCACACGTACGGCATCCTGCTGCCGACCAACGAATACGAGCAACTGATGTCGCTGGCTTTGCAGGAGCCTGATCCATTGCTGCGCGACGGCAATCGCTACGGCAATTTCGAGAGCGCTGGCTTCAAGCGCGCGCTGACCTTCTACGTGGACACCTTCCGCCTGCATCAGGCGCCGGCCATCACCAACGTGGAAGCGGGCAACCCGTGGTCGGAATTCGGTCGCGGCGTATACGCGTTTTATCTGTCCGGTCCGTGGAATATTGGCGAGTTCCGCAAGCGTTTGCCGGCCGAACAGCAGAACGATTGGTTGACCGCGCCACTGCCTGGCCCGAACGATGCCGGCATCGGTGTGGCGGGTGGTTCCAGTCTGGTGATCTTCCGCACGTCCAGGCACCAGGACGCTGCGTGGCAGTTGATCGAATACTTGTCACAGCCGCAGGTGCAGCAGCGCTTCTACGACTTGCTGGGCGACATGCCGCCGCGGCGCTCGTCGTGGCAGGGTGGTGCGCTGCATGACGATCCGAAGGCGCTTGCGTTCCGCGAGCAGCTGGAACGGGCGCGGCCGACGCCGGCCGTGCCCGAATGGGAGCGCATTGCCAACGAGATGCAGCTGATAGCCGCGCAGGCAATTGCCGGTGAACTGACGATCGACCAGGCCACCGCCGAGATGGATCGCCGCACCGACCGCATCCTGGAGAAGCGCCGCTGGATGCTTGATCATGCGCATCCCGATGCAGGAGCCGGCCGATGAACTCCCAACGCACCGCGTGGCTGTTCCTCACACCCGCTCTGCTGGTGCTGGGTGTGTTCTTCCTGTTGCCGGTGATTGCCGCGCTGGCGCTCAGCCTCACCGACTACGATCTCTACGCGCTCGCAAATATCCACAACCTGCGCTTTGTGGCGTTGCAGAATTACTGGGCGCTGTTGCAGCGCCCGCTGTTCTGGTCGGCGCTCGGGCATACGGTGTATTTCGTCGTGGTCGGTGTGCCGCTGTCGATGGGCACCTCACTCGGCGCTGCGCTGCTGCTGAACTCTCCGCTGGCACGCTGCAAGCCGTTTTTCCGCACGGCGCTGTTCGCGCCGGTGGTGACTACCGTGGTGGCGGTGGCAGTGATCTGGCGCTATCTGTTCAACACCAAGTACGGCATGGCGAACTTCGTGCTTGGCCATTTCGGCATCCATTCGATCGACTGGATGGGTGATCCGCACTGGGCGATGCCGACGATCATCCTGTTCGCGGTGTGGAAAAACTTCGGCTACAACATGATCATCTTCCTCGCCGGCCTGCAAGCGATTCCCGCCGATCTGTATGAAGCCGCACGCATCGACGGTGCCTCGGCGTGGCGACAGTTCCGTCACATCACTCTGCCGATGCTCGGACCGACGATGTTGATGGTGAGCATCCTCACTGTCTCGGGTTATTTTCAGCTGTTTGCCGAGCCTTATGTGATGACCGAAGGTGGTCCGCTGCAGAGCACCACCAGCGTGCTGTATCTGATGTACGACGAAGGCTTCAAGTGGTGGAACCTAGGTTCGGCCTCGGCGGTGGCGTTCCTGTTGTTCCTGATCATGTTCGCGGTGACTGCAGTAATGCTGAAACTCGCACGTCGGGGGAGCGAAGCATGAGCGCGCATTGGGCAAAATCCCTGATCAATGGCCTGTTGATTGGCGGTGCCGTGGTGGCGCTGTTCCCGTTGCTGTGGATGCTATCGGTGTCCTTCATGCAACCGGGTGACGCCAGCGCGCTACCGCCGCCGCTGTTGCCGGTGCACGCCACACTGGGCAACTATCGCGAACTGTTCGTGCATGCCGGCATGGGCCGCTACCTGATCAACAGCCTCGCCGTATCGACTGTGATCACCGCGCTGTCGCTGGCGTTCAATCTGATGGCTGGCTACGCGTTTGCCAAGCTGCGCTTCGCCGGTCGCGAACGGCTGTTTCAGGCGCTGATCGGCGCGCTGGTGATTCCCGCCCAGGTAGCAATGCTGCCGCTGTTCCTGCTGCTGAAGTACATCGGTCTGGTGAACAGCTACGCAGGCGTGATCGTGCCGGCGATGGCCAGTGTGTTCGGCATCTTTCTGGTGCGCCAGTATGCGCGCGGCATTCCGGATGAGCTGATCGAGGCTGCGCGGATCGATGGTGCCGGCGAGTGGCGCATCTTCGGACAGATCGTGCTGCCGCTGCTGAAGCCGATCATGGTGACGCTGGCGATCTTCAGTTTCCTCGCCGCGTGGAACGACTTCATGTGGCCGCTGATCGTGCTGACCGGACAGGAGCATTACACCCTGCCGATCGGACTGGCCTCGCTGGCGCGCGAGCACGCTCAGGACAGCGAGTTGATGATGGCCGGATCAGTCATCACCGTGCTGCCGGTGTTGCTGCTGTTCCTGGCAATGCAACGCTATTACCTGGAAGGGCTGCTGCTGGGCAGCGTGAAGGGCTGAGACGATGTTTTGGCCTCCATACAATCATCGCGCCAGACCGCTCTTGCTCGTTGTGCTATCGGGTTTCTTGCTTGCCACCAACCTGACTATCCGGGTCGCCGATGCATCGCAGTCGAGAACGCTGGATGATTTCCGCCATCCAGAGCTCTGGCATGCTGAAGGCACCGACGACATCAGCACTTCGTTGCGTCCGATCGCCGACAACCATGGCAGCGGGCTGTGTCTGGATTTCAATTTCAACGGTGTCTCCGGCGGCGCTACCCTGCGGCGCGCCTTGCCCATTACATTCCCCGCCAATTACGCACTGTCGTTCGACCTGCGTGGCGCGATGCCGGCGAACGACCTGCAAGTGAAACTGATCGATGCCAGCGGTGACAACGTGTGGTGGTATCGCCGCGAAGGTTTTCAACCCAGTGCGACGTGGCAGACGATCAGCGCAGACAAGCGCGATATCGAATCCGCCTGGGGACCGGCGACAGATCGCACGCTGCGCCGGACCAGCACGCTGGAATTCACCGTCTATGCCGGACATGGTGGCAAAGGAGAACTGTGCGTGAGCAACTTGCGGCTCACACCACTGCCGCTGGCATCCGCGCGCGAGTTCGCGGCACCAGCAAGCGTTTCGTCAAACGCGCTGTTTCTGCAGCAAGCCCAGCACGCGCCACGCGGCACGTATCCGCGCGGATTTTCCGGTGAGCAGAGTTACTGGACGCTGGTTGGCGTGGATGGCGGTGCGGCGCATTCGGCACTGATCTCCGAAGACGGCGCGGTGGAAGTAGGCAAGGGCGGTTGGTCGATCGAGCCGATGCTGATCGATGGCCGCAAGCTGATCGACTGGGCGAACGTGAAAACCACGCAGAGCCTGCAGGATGGCTATCTGCCGATACCCACGGTGCACTGGCAGGCCGGCGAACTCGGACTGGCAACCACCTTGATGGCCGACGGCACACCCGCGAGCTCGAGCCTGCTGCTGCAATACATCGTGCACAACGATGGGGCGCAGCCGCGCTCGCTCACGCTAGCGCTGCTGCTGCGCCCATTTCAGGTGAACCCGCCCACTCAATTCCTCAACACGCCTGGCGGCATCAGCCCGATCCATGACTTTGCCTGGGACGGTCACGCGGTGCAGGTGAACCACGACCTGCGAGTCGTGCCGCTGCAGGTACCTTCTGCGTTTGTTGCCAGCAGTCAGGTGACGACCGCGTTGCCCGAGCAACTCGCCAGCGACAAGGCGCCGCGAGTCAGTACCCTGCATGATGCTGACGGCCGAGCGCAGGGTGCACTGGTGTATCACTTGATCGTGCCGCCCCACGCGGATGTCACTCTGGGCCTGTTGGTCCCGGGCCAGGGCCAGCCGTTCATCGCGCCCGCCGATGCCGCCGTATGGCTGCAAACGCAGCGCGACCGGATCGCTGCTGCGTGGCGGGAAAAGCTCAACCGCGTGGCACTGCAGTTGCCAGCGGCGCAGCAGGCCATTGTCGATACAACGCGCAGTGCGCAAGCACAGATCCTGATGTCGCGCGACGGTCCGGCGCTGCAACCGGGGACGCGTTCGTACGGGCGTAGCTGGATTCGCGATGGCGCGATGATGAGCGAGGCGCTGCTGCGCAGCGGCCATGCCGATACCGTCGGCGAATTCGTGCGCTGGTATGCCATGCATCAGTTCAGCACCGGCAAGGTGCCGTGCTGCGTGGACGCGCGCGGCTCCGATCCGGTACCGGAGAACGACAGCCAGGGCGAACTGATTTTCGCCATCGCCGAGTGGTGGCGCTATGGCCACGATCGCGCCGGACTGGACCTGTTGTGGCCGCACGTCGAACGCACCGTGGCCACCATGGACCGGTTGCGGGCCAGCGAATGCACGGCGGCCAACCAGGTTGGCGACCGGCGCGCGCTGTACGGACTGATGCCGGCTTCGATCAGCCACGAAGGCTACTCGGCCAAGCCGATGCATTCGTATTGGGACGACTTTTGGTCGCTGATCGGCTACGACGATGCCGCTGAGTTGGCAGGGGCGCTAGGCAAATCCGACGAAGCAAGCCGCTATGCAGCGGCGCGCGATCAGTTTCGCGCTGATTTGAAGGCCTCGATCCTGACCTCGATGCAGCAACACCACATCGACTACATCCCGGGCGCAGCGGAGCTGGGCGATTTCGATGCGACCTCGACGACGATTGCGCTATCGCCCGGTGATGCAATGGATTGGCTGCCCCGCACACTGCTGGCGCAGACGTTCCAGCGTTATTGGCAAGGCTTCGTGACACGTCGCGACGGCAGCCAGCATTGGGACGATTACACACCGTACGAGTTGCGTACCGTGGCCAGCTTTATTCGCCTGGGCTGGCGTGACCGTGCCCTGCAACTGCTGAACTTTTTTCTTGCCGACCGTCGTCCTGCTGCGTGGAACCAGTGGGCCGAGGTGGTGGGTCGCGACCCACGCCAGCCACGCTTCGTTGGCGACATGCCGCATGCCTGGATCGCCTCGGATTTCCTGCGTTCGGTGTATGACATGTTTGCGTACGAGCATGTCTCGGACCGATCGCTGGTGCTTGCTGCCGGTCTCGATCCTGCATGGTTCGTTGGTCGCGGCGTGGCGATTGAGCGCTTGCGTACACCGTGGGGCGTCTTGAGCTACACCTTGCGCGAGGAGGGTGGGAAGCTCGTGCTGCGTATTCCTGCTGGCCAGGGTATGCCGCCCGGTGGTCTGGTGCTGCCGTGGCCTTATCCAGGCAAGCAGCTTGGCATGGCATACCTCAATGGCAAATCGGTGAACTGGCGTGCTGGCGAGATCGTGATCCATAGCCTGCCGGCCGTGCTCAACATTCCACGGCCAGGGACTGGTACGAGACCGTAGAGGGTCGATGAGGATCAATGCTGGGCAGGGTCACCTATTCACCTCGCTGTCCATGATTCGACCCGCGGATAAGCTGTGCGGGGGTGCCCTTCGACTTCGCTACGCTACGCTCAGGGCGAACGGGATAGACGTGGGCAAACGGGATAGACGTGGACAAACGGGATAGACGTGGTGTTCGCGGACCGAATCAATCGTTCGGCGTGGTGATGCGCAAACCGTTCTGTGGATCAAAAAAATGTAGCCGTTCCCAGGCGAAGTCGAAGTGCAGAGCGCTGCCGAGTTCGGGAAGCATGCGCGGCGGAGTGCGTGCAACCAAGGCCTGGCTGCCATAACGCAGGTTGAGAAAGACCTCGTTGCCGACCGGTTCGATCACTTCCAGTCTGGCCTCGATCGCGGCATCGGCGCGGGAGTCGAGCAGCCGCAGATCCTCGGGACGCACGCCGAGTACCAGCTCGCGATCCACCCAGCGTTCCAGTGAGCTCGCTTGCGCTATTGAGCCGAGTGCGATTTCCCCCTGCGAGGTCACCAGCTTGAGGCCATCGACTGCACGCAACGTGCCGCGCAGCAGGTTCATCGCGGGACTACCCATGAAGCTTGCGACGAACAGGTTGGCGGGCCGGTCATACAAATTCATCGGCGTATCGATCTGCTGGATCACGCCACCATCGAGGATCACGATGCGCTGGCCCAGTGTCATCGCCTCAACCTGGTCGTGCGTGACGTAGATCATGGTGGCGCGCAGCTGGCGGTGCAGTCGGGCTATCTCCACACGCATGCTCAGACGCAGCTTGGCGTCGAGGTTGGACAGCGGCTCGTCGAGCAGAAACACTTTCGGATTGCGGACCAGGGCGCGGCCCAGCGCGACTCGCTGGCGCTGGCCGCCGGAAAGGGCGGCGGGCTTCGAATCCAGGCGCTGCTCCAGTTCCAGAGTCTTCGCCACCTCGCGCACGCGCTGCTCGATCTCGGCCGGCTTGTGTCCGCGCAGATGCAGGCCGAAGCCGAGGTTCTGTGCCACCGTCATATGCGGGTACAGCGCGTAGTTCTGGAACACCATCGCGATATCGCGTTCCTTTGGCGCTACCTCGTTGACCACGCGGCCATCGATGCTGAGCGTGCCGCTGCTGATCGATTCCAGCCCGGCGATCATCCGCAGCAGGGTGGTCTTGCCGCAGCCGGAGGGGCCCACCAAGACCAGTAATTCGCCATCGGCGATATCGAAACTGGCGTCCGCCACGCCGACATGGCCGTTCGGGTAAACCTTGCGCACTCTATCCAGGCGTACGGTTGCCATTGATGCGGGCTCCTTACTTATATGTAGCCGAGCTACGTAAGCCCGCGGCGCTGTTATGTGCAGGGCATCTGCACATCGACCCAACGTTAGGCTATTCTCGTCATGTAATCGTTTACTTCAAGCCGCACTGCGGCATCAAGAGCTACTGCCCATGACTCGCAGCTTCCGCTTTCCCGAGAACTTCCTCTGGGGGGCCTCGACGTCGGCCTATCAGATCGAAGGCTCGCCGCTCGCCGACGGTGCCGGTCCCAGTATCTGGCAGCGCTTCGCCCACACGCCGGGCATGATGGCGAACAACGATAACGGCGACATCGCCTGCGACCACTACCGGCGCTACAAGGACGACGTGCAGTTGATGAAAGCGCTGGGCCTGCAGGGCTATCGGTTCAGCATCAACTGGGCACGCGTACTGCCCGAGGGTACTGGCCGGGTCAACCCTAAGGGTCTGGATTTTTACTCGCGGCTGGTCGACGAACTGCTGGAGCAGGGGATTGCCCCGAATGCCACGTTGTTCCATTGGGATCTGCCGGCGGCGCTGGACGACCGCGGCGGATGGCTGAATCGCGACAGCGCGCACTGGTTCGCCGAATACGCCGAGGTGATGTTCAAGGCGCTGGATGACCGCGTGCAGCTATGGTCCACGCTCAACGAGCCATGGGTGGTTACCGATGGCGGCTATCTGCATGGCGCATTGGCACCGGGTCATCGCAGCAAGTACGAGGCGCCGATCGCTGCGCACAACCTGATGCGCGCCAGTGGCGCCGGTATCCAGGCGTATCGCGCGCATGGCAAGCACCAGATCGGCGTGGTTTTCAACATCGAGCCGAAGTATCCGCATTCGGACAGCGCGGAAGACCTCGCCGCTACCCGCCGCGCGCATGCCTACATGAACCAGCAGTTCGCCGATCCGGCCTTGCTGGGAAGTTACCCGCCCGAGCTGAAGGAGATCTTCGGCGACGCGTGGCCGGATTTCCCGGACGACGACCTCAAGCTGACCAGGCAGAAGGTGGATTTCGTCGGGATCAACTACTACACCCGCGCGGTGGTGAAGCACGATCCGAATCAGTACCCGCTGAAGGCCACGCCGGTGCGTCAGCCAAACAAGACCTATACCGAAACCGGCTGGGAGGTGTTTGAACAAGGCCTGGTCGACACGCTGACCTGGTTCAAGGATCGCTACGGCGACATCCCGCTATACATCACCGAGAACGGTTCGGCGTTCTACGATCCGCCGGTGGCTGAAGAGGGTGTGCTGGATGACCCGCTGCGCACCGGATATCTGCGCAAGCACCTGAAGGCGCTGCACCACGCGATCGAGGCCGGGGTGAACCTGAAGGGCTATTACGCGTGGTCGCTGATGGACAATCTGGAGTGGTCGTTGGGGTTCTCCAAGCGCTTTGGCCTGTACCACGTCGATTTCGCCACCCAGCAGCGCACACCCAAGGCCACCGCGAAACTCTATGCGCAGGTGATCGAGAGCAACGGCGAGGCGCTGGCTGATTAGGGTTTCATCGTATTCGCGCGTGCACACGGAGGGTATGTGAAAGCGAAGTCGATCCATCTGCTGACCGGATTGTGGTTGGGGCTGCTGACCACGAGCGTATTCGCCACCGATCTGTCTGCCATGGACGTTTCGACGACCACGGCCGTCAGCGGGACTGTGCAGATTCGCATCGACGCCAAGGCGCAGGGCACACCCTTTCCGCATTTCTGGGAGCAGATGTTCGGTTCCGGCCGCGCAGTGCTGGCACTGCGCGACGACTACCGTGCCGACCTCGCTGCCGTGCGGCAGGCGACGGGCTTCGGCTATATACGCTTCCATGGCATCTTCGACGACGACGTCGGCCTGTTTCACCTGGACGGCAACGGCAAGCCTGTCTACAACTTTTCCTACGTGGACGAGATCTACGACGGGCTGCTCGATCGTGGCATCAGGCCGTTCGTCGAGCTCAGTTTCATGCCGGCGGACATGACCTCCGATCCGAAGGCCTTGCAGGCGTTCTGGTATCACCCGAACATCGCGCCGCCGAAGGACTACGCGCTATGGGACGGGATGATCGGCGCGTTCGCGCATCACCTGATCGAGCGCTATGGGATCGAGGAAGTGTCCCAGTGGTATTTCGAGGTATGGAATGAACCGAACGGCTTCTGGGCAGGCAAGCCGGTGCAGGCCACCTATTTCACACTTTACGATCACACGGCCCGTGCGCTGAAGGCCGTCAGTCCGCGCCTGCGCGTCGGTGGGCCAGCCACAGCACAAGGTGCCATGGTCACGGCCTTCCTCGCGCACACGCATGCGCAGCAGGTGCCGGTGGACTTCGTGAGCACGCACGTCTACGGCGATGACAAGGCACAGGACGTATTCCATACCGACGAGCGCATCCCGCGGTCGGACATGGTGTGCCGCACGGTGGACAAGGTGCATGGCGAAATAGAGGCCTCGCCGACTCCGAAGCTTCCCTTCATCATGAGCGAGTTCAACGCCTCGTACGCGAATCTGCCCAATGTCACCGACACCGTGTACATGGGCCCGTGGATCGCCAATACCATCCGCGAGTGCGCCGGCAAGGTCGACTTGATGAGCTACTGGGCATTTTCGGATGTGTTCGAGGAGCAGGGTGTTGTGCAGACGCCGTTCTACGGTGGCTTCGGGTTGATCGCCGCTGAGCGCATTCCGAAACCGGCCTACAACGCGTTCGCGATGCTGCACCGGCTTGGCGAACAGCAGCTGCCGGTGGCGTCCGATTCGGCCATAGTCACCCGTCGCGCCGATGGCACCCTGGTCATGGCGCTGTGGAACTATGCACCGCCCGTCGGCGACAAAGCCGTCTACACGGTGGGTGAGCCGTCCGGGTCGAATCGGCATTTCAGCATCGACATAGCAGCGCTTGCGGCAATGGCACACGCCACCGTTTGGCGTCTGGACCAGACACACGGCAACGCGGTCGCCGCGTTCGACCGCATGGGGCGGCCGGACTTTCCCAGTCGTGAACAGCTTGTGCAGCTGCGGGCGGCAGCGAAACCGGGTATTCCCGAATCACTGGTTGTACAGAACGGGAAGTTCGACCTCGACATTCCGCCGCAGGGCCTGGTGGTGATCGAGGTGCATTGAACTGCCTCACGGCAGATAGTCCCGGTTCACCGAGCAGGGTCTGATTTCGCTACGCTTTGACGGCAACGCGTCATCAGACATCAACCTTGGCCTGTCGGGTGGTTGGACGCATGAAGGCTACAAGCACCGAGTCGCAAATCGCCGTCTTCCTCGGAAGATATACGCCTGCTATCGAGGCGCAGTTGCGCGACGCCCGCACCAGGCTGCGCGCCATGTTTCCCCGTGGTTTCGAGCTGGTCTTCGACAACTACAATGCCCTGGTGTTCGGCATCAGCCCCACTGAACGACGATCAGACGCATTTCTTTCGGTGGTCGGCTATCCGAAATGGGTCACGCTGTTCTTCCTCAATGGTACGGACCTGGACGACCCGAATGGTCTGCTTCAAGGTCAGGGCAAGCAGGTCAGGAGCATTCGGCTCAAGCGTCCGGCAGACATCAACTCGCCTGAAGTCGAGGCGCTCATAGCGCAGGCGGTTGTTCGCCATGAAGCAGCGTTGTTTACGGCTCCGGTTCTCACCACCGTCATCAAGTTGGTGGGGGTCAAGCAACGATCACGGCGCCCAGCGTCATAAGTCGCCTCGCATTGCGCCAGTCAGGTCACAAGTTGACCTCGGGCGATAATTTCAAGTCAATGCTTGCCGTTCGCTCTGTTGACCGAGTGAAGCGTGACGCCGATCAAGATTTCAAATGCCCATGTGGCACAAACATTGCTGAGCCGACGCGGACGAATGACTTTGAAGTCGTAGTCATTGTTGAACTCGATCTGCTCACACAACTTAATCCGAGAAGAAATGCCAGTGTCCGATTCCCCTTCGACGTCGGAAGGTATGCCCGTTTCGCTCGTCTGCCTGCTTGCGCTTGGTCATTGCGCCGCTTTTGCTGACCGCAACCTGCCTGCCGTAGCAGCTCCGCTGTTGAAGGTGAGCCTGGGCCTTTCGGACGCCCAGTTGGGTTTGCTCGATGGGCCCGCGTTTGCCGTGCTTTATGTGGTCGGCATGCTCGCCAGCTGGCCGTTGGCGAGCTCGCCACATCGCTTTCGCCTGCTGGCAGGGTGTATCGCCACATGGGCGTTCGGCATGATGGTCTTCGCACTGGGAAGATCATTCGACATGCTGCTCGTTGCCCGCGCGCTGGTTGGACTGGGGCAGGCTGCGTTCGTGCCGTTGGCGCTGGGGCTGATCGTGGAGCGCTCGGCGCCGCAGTGGCGCGCCCGTTCGATGGCTGTGTTCACTGCGGCCTCCGTGGCCGGGCGCAGCGTCGCCTTCCTGATGGGCGGTGCGGTACTGGCTCTCCTTGCCCAATGGGCACCAGCTTCAGCTTCCGCGCATTGGCGTTTGCTGTTTCTGGTCATGGCGGCGCCGAACCTTGTTCTTATAGTCATGCTGCTGCGTCGTGTTGAGCGAGCGCCGGCGTTGCCACCCCCCACAGCGGTCCTCAGGCAGATGCGGGCTTTGTTTCGGCGGCGCCCCGGGTTGCTGTTCACTTACTTTTGCAGCGCCGGGGCCAGCGTCCTGGTCGTGCAGACCATCGGTGCCTGGGCGCCGTCGGTGCTGCATCGTGAGCAAGGTCTGGTTCCCGCCACTGCGGCACTCGCGTTTGGTGTGGCACTGCTGATCGCCTCGCCTCTGGGTCACCTGCTTGCCGGCACGTTGATCGACAAGCGTGGGAAGAAAGTGACGCCGATGGCCATTGTTGCGTGCGCATTGCTGCTTGCCGTTCCCTTACTCTGGGCGGTGCCGCACAGCACATCGGCGGCGGCGGCTTGCGGCCTGCTGGCGCTCACATCCCTGGTCGGCGGCACGGCGGCGGTGGCCGCGCTGGCGGGGTTGCCGCTGATGTTGCCCACGTCGCTGCGCGATGCAGGGTTGCGCCTGTTTCTTATCTTTATCACCGTGTCGGGCGTGGGGCTGGGTCCGTTCATCGCAGGGTGGGTAAGTGATCGCCTGGGCGCAGGCGGGCATGGCTTGTCCACCGCGTTATGCATGGTATGCGTCGGTGCCGCGGTCTTCGGCGCTGGCTCTGCGCTGTTGTCGCGCCCAGGCTGGCGCCGCGCAGTCATGGAGACTGCCGGGTGAGCGAGATATTTGCGTTTGACAGCGCCGGATACGAGGCGGCTGACGCATTCACGCGGTACTGCGATCTCTACGCCGCCGGTTCGGACGTGGAGCGGACCGCGGATCCATTCTTCGCCCGCGTCCGCAGTTGGCGTCTGGATCGGACGCTGCTATTTGCCAGAGAATACGGCGGCGCACGCCACCGACGCCGGGAACGGGTAGCGCAAGATGGATTCGATCATTTTGTATTGCATCACGTGGTCAGCGGTGAATTGATCGGCGGCTCCGATGGCACGGCGGTGGCGGTCGGTCCCGGGGAAACCTTGCTGCTCGATACCAGCAAGACCATGGAAAGCGCAGCCCGTTCCGTGCGACTCATTACTGTCAGTTTGGCGCGGGATGCTGTACGGGCGGCTGCCGGCAACCTCGACGATCTCCACGGCCATCGGATCGGCGCGCGGGAAGGCGCGCTGCTGAGCGCGCTTTTGCAAGCGCTGGTTGAGCAGGCATCTCATCTGCCGCCCGGCGCCCAGTCCGCCGTCACGCGCACCCTGGTCGATCTGCTGTCGGTGGCGATCAACCCCGCCGGTACGGGTGCGCGGTCCGATTTTTACCGGCTGGAGTATGTGCGGCGCGAAGCGGTCCAGCGTTTGATCGATGCGCACCTCGCCGTACGCGACTTTTCGGTGCAGGACATCATCGTTGCAACGGGGATCTCGCGCGCAAGCCTGTATCGGCTGTTCGAGCTTCAAGGTGGCGTGGCCCGGTTCATCCAGCTGCGCCGGCTGCAGCAGCTGCGCGAGCGGCTGGACGACAGGGCCTTCGACGGCCAATCCTTGGCTGAATTGGCGCCATTGTCGGGCTTCTCTGGCGAGAGCCATGCTGGCCGACTCTTCAAGCAGGCATTCGGACTTTCTCCGGGCGCCTACCGTGCGGCCAGCATCGGAGGCACGCGGACCCCGTCGATCGACCTCATGTCGCGGCGTTGGGCCAATAGTCTGCGGGAGCTCAGTTGAGTTCGCGTTCGTGCCTCCGGCACCTGCGTACTGAAAATGCGACGCACAGACATGTCGTTGTCGGTACTCCTCCACTTAGCATGCAAACCCTTCGACCTGCATCACAGATAAGTGCGCTGTCTTATGTTACTGAGGCGTCCCAGGTTGGTCGAGCGAACAACGGCTATTGCCAGTTTTTTGCGTAAATAGGTGTGATGCAAATCACGCGGCACACCTACATGGCATGTTCGTTGCACTAACAATTTTGGCAACTTACAACGCAAATTCATCAGGGGAAACTCTTGCGTCCTGTTCATTTCATTTCGGGCCTGCCCAGGTCCGGATCGACCTTGCTCGCCAGTCTGTTACGTCAGAACCCCCGTTTTCACGCCGGCATGAGTGGCCCGGTCGGCGGCCTGTTCAATACATTGCAGGGCGACATGAGCGGTCGTAACGAGTACTCGGTCTTCATTACCGATACGCAGCGTCGCCGCATCCTGCAGGGTCTGTTCGACGAATACTACGGCGCGGAATTCACCGCCGACGTGGTGTTCGATACCAATCGAATCTGGTGCAGCAAGCTGCGCAGCCTCAACGAGCTGTTTCCCGCGGCCAAGGTGATTGCCTGTGTGCGTCATGTGCCGTGGATCATCGACAGCATCGAGCAACTGATCCGCCGCAACACTTTCCAGCCTTCGGCCATCTTCAACTATCAGCCCGGAGGCACCGTCTACTCACGCAGCGAAGGTCTTGCCAATGGCGACGGCATGGTCGGCTATGCCTATAACGCCTTGAAGGAAGCGTATTACGGCGAGGACACGGCCAACCTGATGCTGTTGCAGTACGAGACGCTGGTCAGCGATCCGGCCGGTGCCATGAAAGCGATTTACGACTTCATCGGCGAACCGGCCATTGCCCACGATTTCGAGAACGTCAGCTTCGACGCCGACGAGTTCGATACACGCGCGGGCACGCCGGGCCTGCACACCGTACGCCGGAAAATTGCCGTGCGCGAACGCACCAGCGTGCTGCCGCCGGACGTCTTCCGGCGTTTCGAAAACGACGCGTTCTGGCGCGACTCGCAACTCAATACCCGCGGGGTGCGCGTGGTCTGAGCTGACCACAGCGCGATACGCGCATCTGCTACCAATTTTTCCTTTCGATCCGGCACAAGCATGGCTTGTCCGGAGCAAAAAAAACTGTCCAGCGAATTGATTCGCACCATCTTCAGGGGGCTTCATCATGAACCGTATCTACCGCATCGTCTTCAACCGCACGCTCGGCGTGCCGCAAGTGGTTTCGGAGCTGGCGAGCGCGCCTGGTGGCGCCGTCGGCGGTGCAACATCTCAGCCGAGGCTGGGTCTGAAATCACGCATGCTGGCAGCAGCGGTGGGCCTGGCCCTGGCCGCGGTCGCGCTACCGACCTGGGCGCAGACCTGCGTGCCCAGTGCGACCGTGATCTGCGGCGTCAATGGCGGAACTGGTGCAGCGGGTAACACCTCGTCCGGGGGAGGCGCCGGTGGCGCCGGCGCCATCTCCTCAGGAGGGTATGCGAACTCGGGCGGTGCGGGTGCCAATAGCGGTAACGGTAGTCCCGGTCACGGCGCCGGTGGTAGCGGTGGTAGCGGCGGCGGCGCCAGTATGAGTGGTGGTCCAGGTGCCGGTGGCAGTGGCGCTACGCAAGGTGTCGGCGGCGGCGGCGGCGGCGGTGCAAGCTGGAATGGATATGGTGGTGGCGGTGGTGGCGGCGGCGGTGGCGTGGGTCAATCCGTGGCCGTCAACACGGCATTCACCAACCCGGGCGCCATTTCTGGTGGCAACGGTGGCAACGGTGGCAACGGTGGATTTGCCTTTTCCTCGGCCTATGGCGGTGGCGGTGGCGGTGGCGGCGCGGGTGTTTATGCTGCGAACGGCAGCACGATCACCAGCGGTGCCGGTACAACGATCACGGGAGGAATCGGTGGCAACGGCGGCGGTGGCTTTCACGCTGCCACCGGCGGTGGCGGCGGCGCTGGCGTTGCCGGCAATGGCTCTACGCTCAACACCGCTGGCACCATCACTGGCGGCGCAGGTGGCAATGGCGGCGGCCAGGTTAGCGACGGTGGCACAGGCGGCGGCGGCGGTGTCGGTGGCATGGGTATCTCCGGCACTTCGCTGACGTTGATGAACACGGGAACTGTCAATGGGGGCGCCGGTGGCAATGGCGCAAACGACACTCAAACTGGCGGCAACGGCGGCGCTGGTGGCGCCGCTTTGTCCCTGTCGCAATCTAGCTTGAACAACGCTGGCACCATCAGCGGCGGCAAAGGGGGCGCCGGTGGTACTGGTTCGTCTGCGGGCGCGACAGGCGTTGGCGGCGTGGGCATCACCGGCAGCAATCTCGCTGTGATCAATAGCGGCACGATCAACGGGGGCCTGTCGGGAACCGGCACCCGCGCTGCCGCCATCACCTTTACCGGTGGCACCAATTCGCTGGAGCTCGACTCCGGCTCGACCATCACCGGCAACGTCGTGGCTGTCGCCGGTGGCAACGATACGCTGGCCCTGGGTGGCAGCAGCACAGGTACCACGTTCGATGTCGCGAACATTGGCGGCCAGTACCTTAATTTCAAGAATTTCCTCAAGAGCGGCATCAGTACCTGGACGTTGACCGGTACCTCGGCGGCAGTGACGCCGTGGACGATCAGCGGCGGGATACTGTCGATATCTTCCGACGCCAGTCTTGGCGCAGCCAGCGGCGGCCTTGCGTTCAACGGCGGCACGCTGGAAGCAACGGCATCAATGACATCCAGCCGTGCCGTAACGCTGGATGTTGCCGGTGGCAGCATCTCCACCGACACCGGGATGACGTTGACCGAAACGGGTGTCATCAGTGGCGCGGGCTCGCTGAACACGTTGGGTGGTGGCGAGCTGGTGCTCACGGGAGCCAGTACCTACACTGGCGCCACCACGATCAACACGGGTAGCACGCTGGCACTGATCGGCACGGGCAGCATCGCCAGCTCCAGCGATGTCATCGCCAACGGCACGTTCGATATCAGCAACACGACCGGCGGCGCGTCCATCGTGTCGCTGGATGGTGGCGGCAACGTCAACCTGGGTGCGCAGTCATTGTCGTTGACCAACGCCACTGGCACTTTCAGTGGCGTCATCAGCGGCAGCGGAAGTCTCAGCGTGTCAGGTAACGCTGAATACCTCCTGGGAGCCAATACCTATACCGGCGGTACGACCATTGGCAACAACGCCGGCCTGTACATTGGCAACCAGGGTACGACCGGTTCGATCGTCGGCGACGTAACCGACAACGGAAGACTGTTTTTCGCCCACACTGATGCCATTACCTACGATGGTGTGATCAGCGGCTCCGGCCAGGTTTATCAGTATTCGTCCGGTACCGTCACGTTGACGGGCGCCAGCACGTACACCGGATCGACAGTGATCTATGGCGGCACCCTGGCACTGAGCGGCAATGGCAGCATAGCCAACTCCGATCGTGTCATTGATTTAGGCACGTTCGATATCAGCAGCACCACCGACGGCGCATCGATCAACTCTCTGTATGGCAGCGGCGGCGGCAGCGGCAACGTCAATCTCGGTGCGCAGACGCTGACATTGACCAACGCATTCGATGAATTCGACGGCGTCATTACCGGCAGTGGTGGCCTCACGGTAGCGGCGGGCGGTGAGACTCTGGGTGGTGTCAACAGCTATGCCGGTGCGACCAACATCAACAACGTTGGCACGCTGGCATTGACCGGCACGGGCAGCATCGCCAGTTCCAGCGACGTCATCGCCAACGGCACGTTCGATATCAGCAACACCACCAACGGCGCATCGATCAACTCGCTGGTTGGCACCGGCAACGTCAATCTCGGTGCGCAGACGCTGACATTGACCAACGCCTTCGATGAGTTCGACGGCGTCATTGCCGGCAGCGGTGGCCTCACCGTAGCGGCGGGCAGCGAGACGCTGGGTGGCGTCAACAGCTATACCGGTGCTACCGCCATCTACGCCGGTGGCACGCTGGCACTGACCGGCACAGGCAGCATCGGCAATTCCAGCGACGTCATTGCGAACGGTATGTTCGACATCAGCAACACGACCGGCGGCGCGTCCATCGTTTCACTGGTCGGCAATGGCAATGTCAACCTGGGAGCACAGTCGCTGTCACTGACCAATGCCAGCGGCAACTTCAGTGGCGTTATCAGCGGCAGCGGTGGCCTCAACGTGGCGGGGCCGATCGAAAGCTTGACGGGAGACAACACCTATACCGGCGTTACCACGATTGCCAACGGCACGGATCTGGTCATCGGCAACCAGGGGACGACCGGCTCCATTGTCGGTGACGTGATCGACAACGGTTATCTGCTCTTCGACCGCAGCGATGCCGTCACGTACGCGGGCGCGGTCAGCGGTACCGGCGGCGTCTATCAGTACGACGCCATCGGTAGCCTCACGTTGACGGGCATCAACACGTTTACTGGAAATGCCGTGATCTTCGGCACGTTGGCACTGAGTGGCAACGGCAGCGTCGCCGACGCGTACAACGTGATCGACGACGGCACGTTCGATATCAGCAACACGACCAACGGCGCATCGATCACGTCGCTGAACGGTAACAGCAACGGCAACGTCAATCTCGGTGCGCAGACGCTGACATTGACCAACGCATTCGATGAGTTCGACGGCGTCATTGCCGGCAGCGGCGGCCTCACGGTAGCGGCGGGCGGCGAGACGCTGGGTGGCGTCAACAGCTATACCGGTGCTACCGCCATCAACGCCGGTGGCATGCTGGCACTGACCGGCACGGGCAGCATCGGCAATTCCAGCAACGTCATTGCGAACGGCACGTTCGACATCAGCAACACGACCGGCGGCGCGTCCATCGTTTCATTGGACGGCAATGGCAATGTCAACCTGGGAGCACAGTCGCTGTCATTGACCAATGCAGATGGCTACTTCAGTGGCGTTATCAGCGGCAGCGGTGGTCTCAACGTAGCGGGGCCGATCGAATTCCTGACGGGAGACAACACCTATACCGGCGTTACCACGATCGCCAACGACACGGATCTGGTCATCGGCGACCAGGGGACGACTGGCTCCATTGTCGGTGATGTAGTCAACAACGGTTATCTGCTTTTCGACCTCAGCGATGCCGTCACATACGCGGGCGCGGTCAGCGGTACCGGCGGCGTCTATCAGTACGACGCCATCGGTAGCCTCACGTTGACGGGCGTCAACACGTTTACCGGAAATGCCGTGATCTTCGGCACGTTGGCACTGAGTGGCAACGGCAGCGTCGCCGACGCGTACAACGTGATCGACGACGGCACGTTCGATATCAGCAACACGACCAACGGCGCATCGATCACGTCGCTGAACGGTAACAGCAACGGCAACGTCAATCTCGGTGCGCAGACGCTGACATTGACCAACGCATTCGATGAGTTCGACGGCGTCATTGCCGGCAGCGGTGGCCTCACCGTAGCGGCGGGCAGCGAGACGCTGGGTGGTGCCAACAGCTATACCGGCGCTACCACCATCAACGCCGGTGGCACGCTGGCACTGACCGGCACGGGCAGCATCGGCACTTCCAGCGACGTCATTGCAAACGGCACGTTCGACATCAGCAACACGACCGGCGGTGCGTCCATCGTTTCACTGGACGGCAATGGCAATGTCAACCTGGGAGCACAGTCGCTGTCACTGACCAATGCCAGCGGCACGTTCAAGGGTGTGATCGCGGGCAGTGGAGGCCTGGTTATCGCGGCTGGCCAACAGGTTCTCGACGGCGTCAACACCTATACCGGTGCGACGACCGTCCAGGGCGGTACGCTGCTGGTCGGTGACAGCGCCAATGCGACCGCATCGATTGCCGGTGACGCCAGCGTTGAAAATGGCGCGACACTTGGCGGCTTTGGTTCCGTCAGCGGCAACGTGGATGTCGCCAACGGCGCGCATCTTGCGCCGGGCGGCATGGGCAGCCTTGGTACGTTGACGGTAGGGGGCAACCTCAACGTCGCGCAGGGCGGTATTCTCGATTACGCCTTTGGGGCACCGGGTAGCGACTTCACCACCGCCGGCACCGGCGACAGCGTGAAGGTCGGCGGCAACCTTGAACTTGACGGCGCGGTACTCAACGTCACGGATGCCGGTGGCTTCGGCGCCGGTCTGTACAACCTGTTTACCTACGGTGGCACGCTCACCGAAACCAACGGCGGCATCACCCTGGGCAGCACGCCATCCGGCAGCACGCTGTCGATCCAGAACCTCACTACAGACAAACAGATCAACCTGCTCAACACCACCGGCCTGACGCTGAACTTCTGGAACGCCAACGGCCTCGCCAGCTCCACCCAGATGGGTGGCGGCAGTGGTACCTGGACCGTTACATCGCCGAACTGGACCGATGCCACCGGCAGTGTCTCGGCGCCGATGCTGCCACAGCCAAGCTTCGGGATCTTTGGCGGTGCGGCCGGTACGGTGACGGTGGATAACGGTGCCGGTGCGGTAAGCGCCACCGGCCTGCAGTTCGCCAGTGACGGCTACACGCTGAATGGTGGCACGCTGACTCTCGTCGGCAGCGGCGGTGTGGCTCCGATCATCCGCGTGGGTGACGGCAGCACAGCGGGTGCGGGCTTTACCGCCACGATCGACAACGTGCTCGCTGGCACCGATGGCCTCACCAAGTCCGATCTGGGCACACTCGTGCTTACCGCTGCCAACACCTATTCCGGTGGCACTGCAGTGGTTGCCGGCACGCTGGAAGTGGCCAACAACGCGGCACTGGGCACCGATGGCGTAACGGTGGACAACACCGCCAATGCCGGCGCCACCTTGAAAATTGACAGTGGTATCAATGTCGCCAATGCCATCGCCATCAACAACGGCGGCACGCTGGACAACGCCGGAACGATCTCGCACACGGGCGCAACGGACATCGGCGTGAATGCGACCGGTGGCATGGCGACGGTCATCAACCACGATGGCGGCAGCATCACCGGAGGCGTCATTGGCCTGTGGCTTCACACGGGCGGCACCGTAGTGAATACCGGCAGCACCAGCAGCATCGGTGGTATCAACTACGCCATCGTCACGGATGGCAGCCCGAGCAGCGTGACCAACCAGAATGGCGCGAGCATCCAAAGCAGCATGACCGACGCCGTGCTGATGATTCAGGGCGGCACGCTGACCAACGACACTGGCGCCAACATCAGCGGCAACGTCGGTGTGCGCATGTCGCAGATCGGCACGGTGATCAACCAGGGCGGCGCCAGCATCAACGGCACCACCAACGTCAACGGCACCGGTATCGGCGTGGTGCTGATGGCTGGCGGCACGGTCACCAACCAGGGTGGTGCCAGCATCGATGGAACCAGCACCGGCGTGGCCTTCCAGGGAAACAGCACGCTGTTCAACGCCGCCGGCTCCAGCATCAGCGGCCCCGACGCCAGCGTGCAGGCGTTCGGTAGCGGCACGTTCAGCCTCACCAACGCCGGCGCGCTGAGTGGCAATGTAGTGCTCAACGACGGTGCCGTGAATACGGTGACGCTGCTCAGCGGCAGCACCCTCAATGGCTCCTTGTACATCGGCAGCAACACGGGTTCGTCGTTGACGCTCGATGGTACCGGTGCGCAACTGTATTCATCCGCCGTCACCGGCTACACCAACTTCAGCGGCACGCTGACCAAGCAGGGCACCGGTACGTGGATCATCGACCAGGATCTCGCGCCCACGAACACGGTCATCAACGTCGGTACTCTGCAGATCGGCAACGGTGGCACCAGCGGAAGCCTTGGCGGTGATATCACCGATAACGCTGCGCTGGTGACCAACCTGAGCGGCGCGGGCACCCTGGCCGGCGTGATCTCCGGCAGCGGCTCATTGACCCAGAGTGGCTCGGGTGTGATGACGCTCACCGGTGCCAACACATATACGGGTGGCACCACCATCAACGCCGGCACATTGCAGCTCGGTATCGGTGGCACGTCGGGCTCCATCACCGGCAACGTCACTGACAACGCAACGCTGGCCTTCGATCGCAGTGACGTGGTGAGCTTCGGCGGGGTGATCTCCGGCCATGGCGCACTGGCACAGGATGGCAGCGGCACGCTGGTGCTCACCGGTGACAATACCTACACCGGCGGCACCACGATCGGTGCAGGTACGTTGCAGATCGGCAACGGCGGTACCACCGGTGCGATCATCGGCAACGTCACCGATAACGGTGCGCTAGCCTTCGATCATTCGGACACGGTGACGTTCGGCAATGTCATCAGCGGCACTGGCCATCTGGCGCAGGCCGGCTCGGGTAGCTTGATCCTCACCGGCGCCAACACCTACACCGGTGGCACCACGATCGGTGCGGGCACGTTACAGATCGGCACCGGCGGTACCGCCGGTGCGATCATCGGCAACGTCACCGATAACGGTGCGCTGGCCTTCGATCATTCGGACACGGTGACGTTCGGCAATGTCATCAGCGGCACTGGCCTTCTGGCGCAGGCCGGCTCGGGTAGCTTGATCCTCACCGGCACCAACACCTACACCGGCGGCACGTCGCTGAAGGCCGGCGCGCTGGTGCTCGGCAATGCATCAGCGATCGGCAGCGGTGCCTTGGCGATGGCGGCGGGCACGACGCTCAGCTTCAGCAGCGGCTTTACCCTGGCCAATGCGATCACCTTGTCCGGTGACCCCACCGTCAACGTGGGCGCGGGCCTGAGCACCACGCTCAGTGGTGGCATCAGCAATGGCACGCAAGCAGGTGATCTGGTGAAGACCGGCGCCGGTACATTGCTGTTGACTGGTGCGGATACCTACACCGGCAGCACTGAAGTGGCGACCGGCACCCTCGAGGTGGTCGGTAGCCTGGCCAGCAGCGTCAGCGTGGACAACGGCGCCACGCTGACCGGCACTGGCAGCACTGGCAACATGACGATCGCCAGCGGTGCGCTGGTGTCGCCGGGCGGCGACGGTGTCGGCACCCTGACGGTGAACGGCAATGTGAGCATGGCCTCGGGCTCGAGCTATCAGGTCAATGCCACCGACACCGGTAGCAATGATCTGATCCACGCCACCGGCACTGCCACGCTCGGTGGCGGGTCGGTGATCGCCCTGGAAGCGGGTAGCAACTGGAACGTTTCCACGAAGTACACCATCCTCACGGCGAATAGCGGAGTCAGTGGCACGTTCGGCGGATCCACTTCCAACTTCGCTTTCCTGACGCCGACGTTGAGCTACGACGCGAACGATGCTTACCTGACCCTGGCTCGCAACACCACGGCCTTTGCCTCGGTCGGCGTGACGCCCAATGAGATCCATACGGCAGCGGCTATCGAGTCGACTTCGTCCAGTGCGGTCTACAACGCGATCCTCCCGCTGGCTGCTGGTCCGGCACAGGCCGCGTTTGCCACCTTGGCCGGTGACAACCTGGCCAGCACGCGGACCGCGATCGTCGACGACAGTCACTACGTGCGCGATGCGATCAACAACCACCTGCAAGGCGTGCAGGGCACCGGTGAAACGGTGCAGCAGGATGATCAGGGCAGCGTCTGGGTCAGCACCTGGGGCCATGGCGGCAGTCAAGACAGCGATGGCAATGCGGCGGCCATGAGCAGTACGGGTAGTGGCGTGCTGGTGGGTACGGATCGCGAACTGGGCACCTGGCGGGTGGGTGCAGTGGCGGGCTCGGGACAGCTGTCCAACAGCAGCACCGAGGGCGCCGCCGATGCGCACAGCACCGACACCGTGCTGGGGTTGTATACCGGGGTGGATCTGGGTGCCTGGCAGTTGCAGGGTGGGGCGGCGCATAGCTGGTATACAACGCGCAGCCATCGCCAGATCGACGTGGCGGGCATTGCCGGTTCCGAGACGGCCCGCTACGACAATAGCGTGACGCAGACCTATGTTGACGGCGGTTATCAGTTCACGTTTGCGCGTAGCAGCTTGACGCCGTTCGTCGATCTGGCCCGTGTCTGGATCCATCAGGGTGCGATCAACGAAGGCGGTGGTGCGGCGGCACTGGACGTGCAGGCCAACGGCAGCAGCGTGAACTACGGAACGGCCGGTGTGCGCGGGGTGTTCGAGCCGTCACCGGGGCTGCAGTTGCACGCGAGCGTGGGCTTCCAGCATGCCTGGGGTGACCTGCAGTCGATCAACCAGCAGCAGTTCGCTGGTGGCAGCGACAGCTTCACCGTCGCCGGTCTCCCGGTGGCGATGAATGCAGGCATCTTCGATCTCGGTATTCGTTTCGCGCTGAGCAAGAACGTCACTGTCGATGCGAGCTATCACGGTCAATTTTCCAACGACGCCACGGATCAGGGCGCAAGGATGTCGTTGAACGTCGCCTTCTGATGGTGGTTCTTTGGGAGCGAGACTGAGCGATCTACGGCTTACTTTAAGCCGTAGCAAACAAGGGCCAGAGAATCCTTCTCTGGCCCTTGTTTCTTGCTGCATATCCATCGTGAGGTTTTTGGCGCTATCAAGCGGCAGTGGCATACGGGACGAATCCACGATCCCGGGTTTGGCCAGTGGACTACTCTTGCTCAGTGATGGCACGCGTTTCCTGAGCCCGGGCAATGGCGTCCATCAGTTCGTTGGCACTGAATGGTTTGCGCAGGCACACGGTACGAGGGGGATATCCACTATGATCGCGAGGTGAATCCGCCGAAATCAGGACCAGGGCGACGTGCGGATGCTGCTCGATGGCCGCGACACATACGTCGATACCAGTAGTGCCAGCATCCAGGATGATGTCGGCGACAATGATGTCCACGCGCGCGGCGCTCAGCATTTCAACCGCCTCGCGTTGGGTGCGGAATGTCCGAACCAGGAAGTCGGTCTTTGCCTCGAGGATATCCTCAATAGCCGACAGCACGGCAACGTCATCGTCGATGACGATAACGATCGGCTGGATTTTCATCGCTGTACCCCTGAGTGGATCGGGATCGGGTCCCGACGATCGAGTATAGGCTTTTGCCAGCCCGCGTATTCCTGTCGGGCTCCAGCCTTGACGGACTTCCCGACGATCTGGATGGGCTATGGGCTGCCGTTCCCAAACATCGAGTCTTCGCTCGGCACCTTGCCGTGTCTTTCCAGGATGTGATCGAACCTGATCAGCACCCAGTCGTAGTCAAACGGCCCCGCTTCGCCGACGATGGGGTCAGACGCGCCCCAGAACGCTTGCCAAAACTCCACCTCGCGAGGGTTTGCCTGGATCAGCAACGGCATATTCTCGTCGAGAGCATCCAGCAGCTTCTGCAGCTCCTCGCGAGACTTGGCCATGGAGCAACCCCTGATTCTGAATGGTGGCTTGGTCGAAGATGGCGAAACATAGCGGCCGTATCGTCAAGCTGCGGTCAAGATACAAACCTCCCATTCAGGGAGGTTTGATGTTGCTGATGTCGTCGTCGATTAGTGCTTCTTTGCTTCATCGCGTGCTTTATCGGCTGCCTTGCCTACTTCCTTCTGCACCTTGCCGGCGTTCTTCTCGAAATTGCCCGCCGCTTCCTTCGCTTTGTTGCCGGTGACCTTGCCTACTACTTCCTTCACGGCACCTTTCACTTCGTGCTTGCTGCCTTCGGTACGATTCTTGTCCATGATTTTCTCCATACCGCGAAATTGCGGTGGGAAACTTATAGAGACGTCCACGTGGGAGGACCGTGAGGAAAATGGCCGGATATCGCGATGCGATTTTCACGCGCAAGGAAAGCCACTGCCACCATTGAAAGGATCGGACGTTCGATGCTCAACTCGCTGTGCAAGCCACGAGCGTTACGTGCTAGGAATCTCGAGTTGCGCGTCACGATCGATTCACATCGATTCGTTTTAGCTGACATTTCGATGGGTATTGGAGACTTGCCATGCCGCGGCCGATCTGGAATGGCACTTTGTCGTTCGGGCTACTCAACGTGCCGGTGTCGTTGATGTCGGGCGAACGGGGTGTGGACCTCCATTTTCGAATGCTCGACAGTCGCAGCAACACGCCGATCAGGTATGAGCGCGTCAATGCAGAGACTGGTGACGAAGTACCGTGGAAAGACATCGTCAAGGCGTTTGAATACAAGAAGGGCAGCTATGTCGTGCTCAAGCCGGAGGACATAAAATCCGCTTCCTCCGAAGGCCGCGAAGCCATCGAAGTCGAAGCCTTCGTCGACGCTGAGTCCATCGGACCCGAGTATTACGAAAAGCCGTACATCCTCGTCCCGGGGAAAAAGGCTGAGAAGGGTTACGTACTCTTGCGCGAAACATTGAAGCGCACTGGCAAAATCGGCATCGCGCGCGTCGTCATTCGGACCCGCGAGTATCTTTCGGCCGTGATGCCCAAGGACAAGGCATTGATTCTGGTACTGCTTCGCTATCCGCAGGAGCTGATCAGCGTCGAGGACTACCGGATACCCGAAGGTGGCCTCGCACAGTACAGGATCGCCACCAAGGAGCTCGCCATGGCCGAGCAGCTCATCAAATCCATGGCTGGTGAATGGAAGCCCGGCGACTTCCGCGATGAGTTCCGCGATCGCCTGCAGAAAGTGATCGAAAAGCGCATGAAATCGAAGGGCCTGGTAACGCCACCGGATGAGGGCGAGGAAGCCGAAGCCGCTGAGGGCACGACAACCAACGTGGTCGACTTCATGGCGCTGCTGAAAAAGAGCCTGGCATCCAACAAGCGTACGCCGGCAAAGAAAAGGGCTTCCTCGCGTGCAGGAAACGCTGCGGTCAAGAAGGTCGCGGGAAGGAAATCGGCGGCAAAGAAACCGGCATCCAGGAAGAAATCAGCTACGAAACCTACGCGTCGAAAGGCGGGTTGAGGGTCGCGGCGCACCATCGCAGGGTCCTCGTGGTTATCAGCGCTTCTTTCGTTCCAGCTTCTTCACTATGGTGTCGAGGTTTTGTCGCACTTTCGACAGGTCACCCCAAGGGTCCTTGCGCATCCTCGCGAGCCGCTTCGGCACCGACTTGATGTTGAACGCCGCACCACTTTTGATCTTGCCCAGTTCATCCCAGCGTAGCGGCGTGGCCACAGGTGCGCCGGAACGGGCGCGCAGGGAATACGAGGCGATGCTGGTGGCACCGCGACTGTTGCGCAGATAGTCCACGTAGATCTTCCCTGCGCGCTTCGTCTTTGTCGCGGTGGCAACAAATTCCAGGGGGTGGGTCTGAGCGAGGCTTGCCGCAAAGGCCGCCGCAAAGGCGTTGACCGCTGGCCAGGCGCAACTCGGCCTGAGCGGGACCACCACGTGCAGACCCTTGCCACCCGTCGTTCGCAGGAACGACTCCAGGCCCATGGGTTTGAGCAGACTGCGCACCAGGCGGGCCGCCGCAACCACGCGCTCCCAGGCGACGTTTGGGCCCGGATCCAGGTCGAAGACTACCCTGTCGGCCTGATCGGGATTTTCCACGGTAGCGCCCCAGGGATGAAATTCCAGCGCTCCAAACTGCACCAACTCAATGACCGACGCAGCATTCTGCGGATAGATATAGACAGCTTGCACGCCACTCTCTTCCTTGAGTTTTGCCGTACCCACATGATGCAGGCCCTGCGCCAGGTGCTTCTGAAAAAAACAGGGCTTGGCGGTTCCTTCAGGGCAGCGGATCACCGAGGTGGGCCGATCAATCACACCAGGCAGGAACCAATCCATCACGGCGGCGTAGTAATTCGCGACATCCTGTTTTGTGATGCCGTCATCGGGAAAAACTACGCGTTCCGGATGCGTGATGACAATCGACGCGCCATCATCAGGGGCAGCTATTTTATTTTTCACGGGTGGGGCCTTCTTTGTGCCCGTACTGCGATCAGGACGCGTCAGATCGTCGGGTACCTTGTCTATTCGAAGCGTCTTGAGACTCGGTTGGCGCAACAGGTTCTTGTTGCCGATGCCGTGATAGAAGACTTCCGCCACTGCCGTCGGGCGCACCCACAAAGCACCGCGAAGCTCGGGGTCGATGGCTGACAACTTGAATGCGGGATCTTTTGACCCTTTGTTCGCCACTGTTTTTCTGATGTCGCGCAGTTGCCGATCGGTGAAGCCGCTGCCCACGCGTCCGGCGTACATCCAGCCGCCAGCAAGCTTCGGGTCAGGTCTGGCCAGTAGCAGTGATCCAAAGCCGGTACGGCTCCCTTTGGGATGGGTATAGCCGACGATCGCAAACTCATCGCTATCCAATCGCTTGATCTTGAGCCAGTCACTGCTACGACCAGCGTGGTATGCGCTGCTGGCACGTTTGGAAACGATTCCTTCCAATTTCTGCTCAGTGGCCATCGCAAAAGCGGCATCACCATCACCGACGGTGTGTGAGCTGAATGCCAGGTGTTTGGAGGAACGTGTCAGCAGCCGCTGCAGCAGAGCTTTGCGCTCGCTGAGGTTCACTCGGGTCAAGTCGAAATGTTCGAAATAGGGGAGATCAAACAACATGTAGACCAGTGAGAATTGGGCTTCGCCGGCCAATGTCTGTTGCAGCCCGTTGAAATCGCTGTGGCCCTTTGCATCCATGGCGATCAGCTCTCCGTCCATCTGCGCAGATTGCAGGCCAAGGGCTTCGACTGCCTGCAAAATATCGGGAAGCTTGTTGTTCCAGGGCAGCGCATTGCGTGACCAGAGGCGAACTTCGCCATCGGCGATCGCGGTAAGGATCCGGTATCCATCCCACTTCACTTCATGCAGCCATTCGTCACCCTGTGGCGGAGTGTCCCTCAGCTGGGCAAGCTCGGGCTTGAAATAATCGAAGCTCGCGGCCGCTCTTCGTGCTCCGGTCAGGGTGGAGGCTGACTTGGCCAGACGTGCGCGGGGAGCAGTTTTTTTTGCCAGTGCGCGCGCGTGCGCCGTCGACTTTTTGGCCCAGACTTTTGCCCCTGTGGATTTCGCCGCCTTTTTGGTGCTCGCAATCATCCTGGCATCCATAAGCTGATCGGCTTCCAGATCACAGGCGAAACTGTCCCTGGCTTTCATCAAGAACCAGGCTTGCTGACGTTCCTTTCGGCCGCTTCGGACCAGGTGCCAGCCACCGCGCAGGCGTTTGCCGAAGAGTTCGAAGCGCAGGTGGCCCTTTTGCAATTGGGTCTCCGGATCGCCTTGCGTCGCCCATACGCCCTTGTCGAATTGATCGACGTGACCCTTGCCGTACCCTTCCTCTATATCACCTTCAAAATCCGCGTAGGAGAGAGGGTGGTCTTCGACCTCTACCGCCAGTCGCTTGATCTTTGGATCGTAGCTTGGCCCTTTGGGAACGGCCCAACTCTTCAAGATGTTGCCGACTTGAAGCCGGACGTCAAAATGGCGTCGACTGGCATGGTGCAGCTGAACCACGAAAATGGCGCGGCTCGTCTTCGGGCTGGGATCTTCCGGCCTGGGCTCGCGGGTCTTGTCGAAGTTCCGCTTGCGGCCGTACTCCCGTAGGCTCACGATCGTTCCGGGCTCTCAACACTGCGCGGTCGCATCGGAATCGGATCGGTTCCGATCGCTGCCGGGACGGAGGGGTCAGTGCGTCCGAGTGTGATGTTCTTGGATGCCCGGACATGGCGATTTGCATACGTCCATATTTCGCCCGTCGCCGTAATCAGCACGGTCCAGTACAGATCGGATTCGGGTCCGTAGTCAATCAGGATATGCGCAAACCCTTCGCCCTTCGGGGTATTCATCGGAATGGGAGGATTGAGTTGTAGCACGGTGGTCTCTCCTAGGATTTGTGCGGAGCGTGCTTGTGCTTCAGTGAAAAAACCGAGAAGCAAAAGGAGCTTCAAAGAGGCGAGATACCAGGCAGGAAAACTCGCATGGATTTCATGCTCTACTGCATCGTCCGCGCTACCGCATGCCACCCGAAAGTGATGGACGTGTGAATGTTCAATTCTTCATGCAGGATGGGTCGACCGACCGCACATCGAATGAGTGGAAGCGCACACCATGGCAGATGCCAGCGAGCCTGCAACGCATACCCAGAGTTCGACGGGAGAGGTGCCTTACTTCCTTGCCAACGGTGGAGAAGTAGGAGCGCTTATCCTTTCACGTGACTGGCAGGCCAGTCCGATCGGCTCACCTTTGCGCTGGGCGCCCGAACTGAAGACGCTCATCAATGTAATGTTGAACGCGGGGCAGCCGATGTTCATCACGTGGGGGGAAACCAGGACACTCCTGTACAACGATGCTTTCATCGAGATAGTCGGCGACAAGCATCCGGCGTCTCTTGGCGCGCCGTTTCACGATGTTTTCGCCGAGGCGTGGGATACCGTGGCACCGCTTTTTAAGACGGTATCTGAAGGCCACGCGGTCCACATGAAAGACATTACGGTGACGTTGGATCGCCGAAACCGGGCAACGAATGAAGCGCATTTTGTCTTTTCCTACACCCCGGTGCGAGATGCAAACGGTACGGTTACTGGTCTATTTTGTGCCTGCACGGAAACGACGGAACAGGTTTTCGCCCAGCGTCGGCTGGAGGCTGAGCGACAGCGGCAGCGGCGTCTGCTTCAGCAGATGCCGGGTTTCGTGGCGGTGCTTTCCGGCGAGCAGCATATTTATCAGTATGTCAATGATGCTTACGTGCGTATTTCCGGCCCGCGTGACTTCGTGGGCCGCAGCGTCCGTGATGTGTTTCCCGAACTGAATGATCAAGGATTTTTTGAGCGCCTCGACGAAGTGTTTTTGACGGGCGAAGCATTTTCAATGTCATCGGCACCGATTCGTCTGTCTGGCGAAGAAGAGGAACGCCGGATCGATCTCCTGTATGAACCCATCAGGGACGACAGCGGCAAGGTCACCGGTATATTCGTGGGTGGCTATGACGTGAGCGAAGTCCATCGGACGGCAGAATCGCTGCGCGAAAGCGAAGCCTATATCCGCCTTTTGCTGTCCTCGACATCGGAAGGCTTCTATGCCGTGGATTGCGAGGGGAATACAACCCTGTGCAACTTCGCCTTCCTCGAGATGCTGGGCTTTGATAGCGACACCCAGGTGCTGGGCCGCAAACTGCATGACGCCATTCATCATTCGTATCCGGATGGCGGGCACTATGCCGCCGACGCGTGCCCCATCTACAAGTGCGCAAAAGATGGAAAGTCGGCGCATGTGACGGATGAAGTATTTTTTCGCGTCGATGGTTCATCGCTTCCGGTGGAGTATTGGGTCCATCCGATCATCCGCCACGGTCGTCTGGACGGTGCCCTGTGCACGTTTATCGATGTCACTGAGCAACGACGCACACAGGCGGCGCTGCTCGAACTCAATGAGACGCTCGAGCGACGTGTGGAGGAACGCACGAGGGAGCGCGATCGTGCCTGGAACAATTCCCAGGATCTTCAGGCCGTCCTTGGGCTGAACGGCATCTTCAGGGCGGCGAACTCCGCGTGGACGACGGTGCTCGAATGGATGCCTGAAGAAGTCGTCGGTCGTCACTATCTCGAATTTGTCCATCCTGACGATCGCGCATTCAGTGCCGGCGCGCTTTCGGCGACCGCCGCGGAGGATGCGCCAGCCATTGAAAATCGTTGCCGGCACAAGGATGGGAGTTACCGATGGGTTTCCTGGGTTGGTGCTCCCGAGGATGAATTGATCTACGCAAGCGGTCGACACGTCACGGCGGAGAAGGTGGCTGCGGCAGCGCTGGAAGCCACGCAGGCGCAACTGCGACAGTCTCAGAAGCTTGAGGCCGTAGGTCAGCTCACAGGCGGTGTGGCTCACGACTTCAACAATCTGCTGACAATCATCTGCGGCTCAGTGGAGATGCTGCGTCGGCCGCATATACTCGAAAGCAGGCGTCCCCGTTACGTCGAGGCGATCGCGGACGCGGCCAACCGCGCCACAAAACTGACCGGTCAGCTGCTCGCTTTCGCGCGCCGCCAGGCACTCAAGCCCGAAGTCTTTGATGTGGTTCAGAGCGTACAGTCCGTCACCAATATCATTCGCACACTGACCGGCTCGCGTATTGCCCTGACCACGCAATTGCCTGAAGAACCGTGTCTGGTCCGCGCTGACCCAAGCCAGTTCGATACCGCGCTGCTGAACCTGGCGGTCAATGCGCGCGACGCGATGGGTGGCGACGGCACGCTGATGATTCAGGTACGCAATGTTTCTCATATGCCACCCCTGCGCGGGCAGCCGATGACTGCCGGCGAATTTGTCGCTGTGACGGTAGCCGATAGCGGGAAGGGTATTCCGGCTGACAACCTCGATGAGATTTTCGAACCGTTCTTTACGACCAAGCCGATCGGGCACGGCACTGGATTGGGGTTGTCCCAAGTTTTCGGTTTCAGCAAACAATCGGGTGGAGAGGTACAGGTTCAAAGTGAACTGGGGCAGGGCGCTATTTTTACTCTCTATCTTCCACGTGTACTGGGCGAGTTATCGCCCGGAGAACGGACAGACGACTCTCAAGTCGAGCCCGCACAGGCTCGACTTGAGGTGCTTGTCGTAGAAGACAACGAGGAAGTGGGGGAATTTGCAACGCAAGCACTGCAGGAGCTTGGCCATGCCCCATTCTTGGTGGCAAATGCGCTGGATGCACTTGCCGTACTCGCCGGGGACAGCGCGCGCTTTGACGTCGTTTTTTCGGACGTGGTCATGCCGGGAATGAGCGGTATCGAACTGGGTCAAGAGATTCGCCGCCTCTATAGTGATCTGCCGGTTGTCCTTACCAGTGGATACAGCCATGTACTTGCACAGAATGGAAGCTTTGGGTTCGAGTTGCTCCACAAGCCTTACTCGATGGAGGAGCTCGCGCGCACACTTCGTAATGCTGTCGCCTGGAACTCGGCGCGGTTCAGGGGTTGAGGTGCTGGTTGAAGACATGGCGATCACATTGTGAACGCCAGTATTCGGGCCGAAAAGCCCTTAGCTTCACACAAAAAATCTCATTCTGACGGAGTCATCATGAGCGACGGTCCACACATTCTGATTGCTGAAGATGAAGAATTCATCATCATGCTGCTTGAAGATATCCTTTTGGACGAGGGCTATCGGGTCATGTCGGCGAATCGTCTGGACGACGCGTTGAACATGCTGGAAACGGAATGCTTTGACGCTGCGATCCTCGATATCAACCTTCGTGATGCGCCGGTCTTTCCGCTTGCAGCACGCCTGCGCGAATTGGATGTCCCGTTCGCGTTCGCCACTGGCGGTGGCTCGGAGGCAATCCCGGCGCAGTTCAAAACCTATCCCGTTTTATCCAAGCCTTACACTGCTGCGACATTTATCGATGGCGTTGCCGCTCTCGTGGTCTCTGCCAAATCCTGAACTTCGAACGATCCACCGGACTGAACCATTCAGCCGGATAACAGAAAGGCCGGCCGAGGTTTCGGCCGGCCTTTCTGTCAGTTCCTGCTTTAGCCGAGACGGCGGGTGGGACGCGCCGGGTACTGGCGAAGGTGGTAGACGCGGTGTATGTGGCTCGCGCCGATCGAACCGCCCAGGGCGGCCGCGAGCAGGGCAAGGAAGCCACTGATGAAGGTGATCCATAGCGTGAGGGCGGCGTAGTGAGCCGTACGGTCCGCTGTCGTCTTTGCTTCGGCCCGCGCCGCGTCGATCTGCGGAGCGAGGCGCTGCAGCGATTGGGCCGCACTTGCCTGGGTCGTCCCGGTGTCCGCAGCTAATAGCGCGCTGGCGGTGTCGTCCTGATTGGCGATCAATGCGGCGACGATCGGGTCCGAACCGCCGCGCTCGCGACCAGTAAGCTGGTATGCGATGTTCGCGTCCAGGACGGCTACGGCGCCGTGGCCCGTCATGGCTGTCGGAGCGCCATTATGGAGGTTTGCCCCACCATCGTGCATGCCGGCCATGCCGCCGTGGCCAGACATCGAGTGCGCCAGACCCAACGCAACCCACAGCGCCGTGGTGGTGACAGATAGGCCCCATACGGTTACGCCATGTAGCGCACCCATGGTGTCGTCATCTCGACCATCAAACCAGCTCGCGAACATGCCACCAAGAAATAGCGCAGCAACCCAGGTGATGACCAGCCAGATAGCGGTCCCAACGCCAATGGTCTTGGCGCTGCCTGCAGCATGCCATGCGTCAAAGCTGGAAAACCCCAGCGCCAGCCCCGCTATATAAAGAAGCCCAGCCACGCCTGTCGCGACCAGCCAACCGGCAATGACTGCCCGGAACTTCATAGTTGGATGCAGGCCTCGCTCAGTGGCTGCGATCGAATGTTCTGGAACGTATGACATTGTCATCTCCCTTCAGGTAAGCGGGATTTCGCACTATGCGCACAGCGCGAAGCGCGGTTCACGCACATCCGCGCAAGAGCGCGAAAAGGATAAGCAGCGGAATCGGGACACCCATCAGCCATAACAGCACGTACCCAATGCCGCCCTTTTGTTTACCTGCTTCGGATCCGGTCGCTCGATCGGTAGCACCCATGGTGTTCACCCTCTATTGACAGTCATCCACCCAACCAGAGTTCTCAGCCCTGGCGCCACGGTGGATGCTCTCCCGGGTGGTGTGGATGGTCTGTGACGCTCGCGTGGGTTCGGCCTCACGCCTTGCTGACTCATCTGCCGAGCGACGGGCTTCGGTGAGGCGTCGCCATGCGGAAGATCTACGCCTATTTCGCGCGAACATGACATCGCGTGGTGAACGCTGTCGCGTCGATCAATCAGGAGCAATGGGTATGAGCGAGACGTTCGTCAAAAAAATGCACGCCCACGGTGGAGTGCGGCTCCTATCGATGTCTGTTCCCAACCCGATCGATCCACCACCGTCGACTCCGACCGATCCGGTGCCACCCATTCCGATCGATCCGCAACAACCAACACCGACCGATCCACCGATTCCGATTCCCACTGATCCACCAGCACCGCAACCGACCGATCCACCCCTGATATGAAATCGTATGAAGATCGTTGGGGCCATCGATTGCTGCCGGATCGGAGCTTTCGAGCGTGGATGAGAGCGCGTGGCTCTCACGCGTTGACTGCCACGGTGAGGGCACGCGACTGTTTGGTTTCGCCTGCCGGACGCTGTCGCTCGTCAGGCAACGTGACGTGAGCCTCGCGCTCTTGCTTCGATCACATCCAGGCACTCACCGAATAGCTTCATCGCTTCACGCAGCGCGCTCGGTGACAGGCTGCAGTAACCAAGTATCAAGCCTGGGCATGGCGGCTTTTTCAGATAGTGCGGTGCCATCGGATGCAAGCCGAGCCCGCGCTCCGCGGCCAGTGCGATGAGTGCATCAGTGAGGGCGTAGTCGTAGTGGCGAAGCCAGACGACGACATGCATGCCAGCAGGCGTATCGACAATATCGACGCGATCGCCGACATGCTGGCGCAGACTATGGACCAACGCCTCGCGACGCGCCTGCAGCTCTTTACGCGTGAGCCGCAAATGGCGTTCGAAACCTCCGTTATCCATGAAATTCGCCAGCGCCGTTTGCTCGATGCCTGACGAGGAGATGTCGCTATAGTACTTGGCGGTGATGAAATCCTGACGTAGTGCCGCGGGTACCACCATGTAGCCCAATCGCAGCGATCCGAACAGCGCCTTCGTAAATGTGCCGACGTAGATGACGCGGTCACCGTCGTCGAGCGAGCGCAGCGCAGCCAGCGGATGGCCGTCATAGCGAAACTCACCGTCGTAGTCGTCTTCCAGGATCCAGCATTGTTTCGACGCCGCATAACGCATCAATTGCAATCGCCGCGGCAATGACATCACAACGCCGCTCGGGAACTGGTGAGAGGGTGTTACGCAGACGAGTCTGGGAGCGACCTCAGGCAGCTCGTTGCAGACAATGCCTTCGTTGTCGGTGCGTACTACATGGATAGCTGCTCCGTGGGCGGCCAGTGCCTGGTACGCCGCGAAATAATGTGGCTCTTCCATCACGACGACATCATTTTCGTCGACGAGTACGCGTGCGCTCAACGTGTAGGCTTGCTGGGTGCCATTCACGATCAGCACATTTTCCGGGAAGACCTTGATGCCGCGCCGCCTTGCCAGGTAATCGCACACCTGCTGACGCAAGGCTTCCAGTCCCTGGGTGCCGACGCCTCTCATGGGCGTATAAGCCGCGGCGCGCGCCAGTTCGCGACCCCACGCCGTATTCAGGGCGGGATTGGTCAGCGGGTTTCCATATTGCAGGTTGAAGGGCAGGCCGTTATGCAGCATGGGAATCATCCGGTCATGGACTTCCCGTGCACGCTTGGCATAGCGCGATGGTGCCGCGACCGTGGATGCCGGGGGAGGCAACGCCGGTGTCAGCTGCAGGGTGGAGACATAGCTGCCCGAGCCCACACGACCCTTGATGAAACCATCGGCACGCAATTGTTCGTAGGCTGCCAGGACCGTAATGCGCGATACACCGAGTTCCTGCGCCAGCGCGCGGGTGGGTGGCAGGCGTGAGCCAGAGGCCAAGCGCCCACTGAGAACCGCCGCCTTGATCGCGCGGGTCAGCTGAGCGTAGTGCGGTCCATGTCCGTCGAGGTCAAGAAACATACAGTTCAACGCCTCTCAAGTGCATCAGCGATGGCAGAAGAGTTGGCAGTTCCATGTAGGGTCAAGCGATAAACCACCGCCGACCCTGTCGAGATTCCCAAGCTGACTGAGTGTTCCTGAAGGTGGTTGAAATCGCCGCCAGCAAATGGAAGCCCACGGCTCGATTGTAGAGCCGGAGGGACAGATCTTCGACGTTACCTATGGGCTACCACTGCGCCGAAGCGGCGAGTCGGTGCAGCATGGTTTTTTGCTATCGCGCACCGTTGTCCGAACGGGCGAGCGAAGTCCTGGTGTTCTGTGGCTGACACATGGCGAAAAGCACGCCATCGCCACTGCCCACCTACCGCCAGCGCCCATCCTGTTGAGCAAACTCTAGGCCTCGTGGCGGCGGCCTGATATAGCCACTTTGCAGCCAGCCAACGTAGCCACTTCGCGAGGCTGCCGTCATTGCGCCACAGCCGTCGAACTCAATGCGCAAGCGGATAAGCAGAAGTACTGTCCAGCGAGCAATACGCGGGCACACCGCGTCGGCAGCGCGTCATTGCCTTGAAACACGCGAGCAAGATATGCGTGCCCGATCTGGCCGTCGCAATCCGCTGCGCCACCCCTGCCATTAGTCACCCAGGCATGCATTCGTCAGTGCGGTCATGTGCGTGCTGCAGCAGCTGATACCTGACGTGACATGCACTTGCTGAGTGGAACCGGTTCGCTCTCTGGCGAGGTTCAAGAGGAGTGCAGGCTTCCGTTAATTGGTAATAAAAACCACGATTCAATTGGCTATACAACTTAACGTTTTTTGTGGATTGGCTATGTAAAAAATTGCGCGATTGGTTATGTAAAAACTTGCATGGTTCATATATCGTGAAGCCGTCGTTGCAATAGCGATTTGTGCAGCTGGCGAATAAACACGTTATGAGCTGTAACCATTCTCCAGTCAGTTTCATGACTAAATTTTTGCAGATTTCCTGAGGTTCGACAGTTTTATTTCAGCCTGAATCGAAACGATTGGTATGCCAATGCGTGCGAAATTCTATTCGGATGAATTAAAGGCAGAAGCCGTTCGACTGGTGGTCGAGAAGCGTTACTCGGCTGCCGAGGTTGCTTCGGCGTTCCATCTTCGGAGCGAGACCGTTCTGATATGGGTGAAGCGATTTCGCGATAGCCGGTCGCGTATGGGCGAAGTCGCCCAATTGAAGACGAAGCTTCATGAAGTCGTCATGGAACGTGATGTGCTGATTGAGCTGACTACCCGCTTGCTGGACAGGACGGGATAGATTTCCCATTCCATTCCTGTCTCGATGATTGGTTGTTCGACTGACTCTACATTGTGGCGAGTAAATAAGGCTTCAGCGTTATATCGCTGGTGGCTGGGCTGACCTTGGATGTGGGTGAATTACGGATTTGGGCGGAACCATTCTGACCCATAGTTGATAATAAATCGGAGGACGTTTTCATGAAACTTGGGGCCACAAAGCTTTCCTCAGCAATCCGTTTGGCACTTTCGTTGGGTGCTGTCATCACAGCTGGCGCCACAAGCGCCGCATTCGCACAGAATCAGACCGCGCCGACGCAAGGCAATACCAATCCATCCACGCCTCAACAAGCATCTACCTTGCAGACCGTGGTGGTTACCGGTTCACACATTCGCCGCGTGGATCTGGAAACAGCCAGCCCGGTTGTCACCATTGACCGCGCCGCCATCCAGGCCAGCGGCAAGCTGACTCTGGGCGATCTGGTGCAGGACCTGCCAGCGGTGACCGGCGGCAACGTCAATCCGACGGTCAACAATGGCGGTGGTACCGGCGCCAGCACGATCGGTCTGCGCGGCCTGGGTCCAAACCGCACGCTGATCCTGGTCGATGGTCATCGCATCATCGGCAATCCACTGATCGCCGATGGTGTGGATCCGAACTCGATCCCCGCTTCGATGATCGACCATATCGATGTGCTGACCACCGGTGCGTCGTCCGTCTACGGTTCCGATGCGATCGGCGGCGTAGTCAACTTCATCCTGCGCAAGAATTATCAAGGCGCCGAGTTCTCCGCGAACTATGGTCAGTCCGATCACAACGACGGCGAGCAGCAGGGTTACAGCTTCACGTTTGGCCAGACGTCCGATAAAGGCAACATCATGGGTGGCGTCGACTACAACAAGACCGACGGCATCGAGGCAGGCAATCGCAAGTTCTCCAGGAACGCGGTCTCGTTGTACGGCACGAACGGACTGGGCCCGTCTGCGCCACAGCCGGTCACGGCGAACATTGGCGGCTCCTCCTCGGGCGCGAACGGACATATCCAGCTGACGGGGACCACCAATCCGGCTTTCCAGGCGGCTTTCGGTGGCATTCCCAATTGCGGTTTCCTGGCGCATACCCCAGGGGCGGGCACCGATGCCCCGGGTGACTACCACTGCTTCCAGAACAATGGGTCGGCCAGTGACAAGTACAACTACGCCACGGTGAACCTGATCCTGACGCCACAGGAGCGCACCAATGCGTTCGTCATGGGTAACTACAATCTGAGCGATCACGTGATCGCGTACCTTGACGCCTACGTCGACAAGACGGCTTCCAACTTTGCGTTGGCACCTGACCCGTTGACCACCGCGGGCGGATTCGTCATTACGCCGGATAACTTCTATAACCCGTTCGGCGTCCAGTACGCGAATGGCGCAAGCGACTTTGGTGTGCGCCTTACATCATTGGGCCTGCGCGAAACCTTCGCCGGCCTTACCACCGGGCAGGTGCACACGGGGTTCAAGGGCGATTTCCCGATCGGCAACCAGACCTGGCAGTGGGATGCAGGCCTGGACTATGGCCATGTCAGCACGACCACCACGGTCACCAATCTGGTGAATCTGAATATCCTGAATCAGGAGGCTGGTCCCTCGTTCCTGAATCCGGCCACGGGCACGGTCGTTTGCGGCACGCCGGGCAACATCATCCCCGGCTGCATTCCGTTCAATCCGTTCGACATCAACACGCCGCAGTCCAAGGCCGCGCTCCAGGCTGCGTCCTCGCCCGGTCTTGCAACCGGTACCGAGATCGAGAAGATCTGGCACGTCGACCTCAATGGCGGCGTGTTCGACCTGCCGGCCGGTACCGTCAATCTGGCGGTCGGTGGCGACTATCGCAAGGAATACGAAGACGACAAGGTCGATGGCTTGCTGACCATCGATCCGGCCACCGGCACCTGCACCCTGGGCAGCCAGTGTGCCTCCGGCCTGCAGGGCGGCTACAACGTCAAGGAAGCCTACGCCGAATTATTCATCCCGATCCTCAATGATTTGCCGTTCGCAAAGTCACTCAACGTCGACATCGGTGACCGCTTTTCCAAGTACAGCATGTTCGGTTCCACCAACAACTTGAAGTTAGCCGTTGAATACAAGCCGATCGACGATCTGCTGCTGCGCGGCACGGTGGCCGAGGTGTTCCGCGCGCCGAACCTCTTTGAAGTCTTCGGGTCACCCGCTTCCTCGGCACCCAGGCTCTCGACCGATCCTTGCACCGGCTATACCGGCACACCGGTCGATCCCGCCTGCGTCAATGTACCCACCGACGGCAGCTTCAAAAACACCAACGTGGTTACCGGCGTGCAAGCCGCTACGCTCGCGACGGGTTCCCAATATGCAGGCGTCGCGCTCAAGCCGGAACAGGGCAAGACCTTCGATTTTGGTGCCGTCTATAGTCCAGCGTGGGCTCCAGGCCTGTCGGCGACGGTGGATTTCTGGCATCTGTACCTGAATGACGTCATTACCCCGATTGCATTGCAAAGTGAGCTCGACCTCTGCTCCGCCGGGCAGCTCTTCTACTGCCAGTTCATCCATCGCGTCGATAGCGGCGTCAACCAGGGACAAATCGCGCCGAACACCTTGCAACCCACGGTCAACCTCGGTACCGCCAGCACCGGTGGCATCGATTTCTCGCTGAATTACAAGCTGCCCGAGTTCTCGTTCGGCCAGTTCAGCGTGGGTTTGAACACTACCTACATGAAGTACTACAACGAGCAGACGGCGCCAGGGACACCTGCCAACGTCACCTACAACGATGCCGGGCATTACATGCCATTCGGCTCCGCTCAGGCTGCGGCTTGCCCAGGTGCTGCCGGCAACTGCCTGTTCCCGCGCTGGAAGGGTCAGGGTTACCTGAACTGGAAATTGGGTAACTGGGACGCTTCGTGGCGCATGCGCTACATCGGCCGCTTCCAGATGGGTTCGAAGAGCCCGTCGCAGGACGTGCATCCGGATGGTTCGTGCTACTACGGTAGCTACTGCACGATTCAGGGCGCGGTATACAAGTTCGGCGCAACGACCTACAACGACGTCACCCTGGGCTACAACATCGAACCGTTGAATACGCGCGTCGAGTTCGGCGTCAACAACATCTTCGACAAACAGCCGCCGATCCTGTTTGCCAACAACACGCTCAATGCGAATACCGATCCCAGCGACTTCGACACGATCGGCCGATTCTTCTTTGGCCGGGTCACCGTCAAGTTCTGAGTATGGCCTGATTTTTGTCCCCTGAAGGGTCGCGCAAGCGGACTGCGCGGCCCTCTTTTTTGGCACGGCATCACGAACAACGCGTCAGTAAAAGCGCGGAATCGGACCGACCTGAGGCGTCTGGTTGGGCAGTTCGAGAAAGATTTCGTCGACGTAGCACCAGCCCCAGCCTTCGGGCGGATCGTAGCCTTCGATGATGGGGTGATGGGTAGCATGAAAATGCGCGGTCGCATGACGACCCGGCGATTGATCGCAGCAGCCCACGTGACCGCAGGTGCGGCACAACCTCAGGTGCAGCCAGACCGTACCTGTCTTCAGGCATTCCTGACAGCCGCGCGTTGCGGGTATCACGTTGGCGACGTGGGCTACGTGAGGGCATTCGTCGCTCATGGCGTACGCTCCTTGGTGTTGGCAAGAAACTGATGCAGCGCGGCGACTACCTGTGCGCCTTCGCCCACTGCGGCGGCCACTCGCTTGGTGGAACCTGCACGCACATCGCCGATGGCGAACACGCCGGGCATCGAGGTCTCCAACGCCGTCGGCTCACGTCCCATCGCCGCCCACATCGGGCCACTGCCGGGTTGCCCGGTACACACGAATCCCTTGGCATCGACCAATACATTGCAGCCTTCCAGCCATGCGGCGTTGGGCTCGGCTCCCGCAAACACGAACAAGTGTCGCAGCGGACCGCTCCACTCGACCCCGGTGTCGCGCTGGCGCAGAGTTGCTCCGGCCAGACCGGTCTCGTCACCGCGCAGGGTGATGACCTCGGTGCGAGTGTGCAGGGTGACATTGGGGAGGGCCGCGATGCGCTCCACCAGATAGCGCGACATCGATGCTTCCAGTCCTTCACCGCGCACCACCAGATGCAGCTGACTGACGTGCGGCGCAAGGTACACCACCGCCTGTCCGGCCGAGTTGCCCGCTCCGACCAGGGCGATCTTCTCGCCCGCACATAGTCGTGCTTCCACCGGCGAGGCCCAGTAGGACACGCCGGCACCCTCGAACCGATCAAGGTTCTCGATCTGCGGACGGCGGTAGCGCGCGCCCGAAGCAATCACGATCGTTCGTGCCCGGATCCCGGTACCGTTTTCCAGATGCAGCAGGAACAGGTCGCCTGGTTGTTGCCCTTTGCACTGCAGTGAAGTTACGTTGACCGGAATGGCGATTTCCGCGCCGAATTTCTGTGCCTGGGTAAACGCACGCGCTGCCAGCGCATGACCGGAGATGCCTGTCGGAAAGCCGAGATAGTTCTCGATACGTGCCGATGCACCGGCCTGGCCACCGAACGCAGACGCGTCGAGTACCAGCACCGACAACCCCTCTGACGCCGCGTATACCGCCGTGGCCAATCCCGCCGGCCCCGCGCCGACCACGGCCACGTCGAACACACGGTCCGGATCCAGCTCCGGCGTGATACCCACGCAGGCACCCACCTCGATGTCGGACGGGTGCTTGAGCAAGGCCCCGTTGGCACACAGCACGATGGGCAGGTCGGCGTCCTGCAGGCCGAAGCGCTCGACCAGCGCCTGGCCATCGGCACCATCTGCCACGTCGAGCACGGAGTAGGGATGACCGTTGCGCGATAGAAAGCCCTCGAGATGGACCAGCGCGGGATCCCCCCGACGACCGGCCAGAACGGAGCCGGCGCCCTCGGAAATCAGCGCGGTGCGACGCAGGATAAACGCGCGCATCACGACTTCGCCGATCTCGGCCGAGCCAATAATGAGCGCTCGCAAGTGGGCCGCGTCGAAGGACAGCACTTCGCAACCCTGGGCTCCCGCACGCACGGTGGCCAGTGCGGATCGACCGCCGAGCTGGCCGATTTCACCGGTGAAGCCGCCGATGCCGAGTATGGCGATGAGCTCCTCCTTGCCGGTCGCCTGGCGCCGGCGAGCCACTACGTCACCAGCAGTCACTACGAACACCGAAGCGTTGCGTTCACCCACCGAATAGAGTGTCTCGCCCGCTTCGAAGCGCTGCGGGTCGGCTGCTGCGAAACGGCGGACCAGCGCCAGCTGCGCTGCGGTGAGCACAGGAAAGAGCTGCGTCCGGCGTGTTTCGAGTAGCGTCATGGCATGACCCGGCGGCGATACATATCGCTGGAGTTTCTTCCTCTGCGAACCGACTGGCAACCGCAGGACGGCGCCCTGCAGACATCACTCGGATGTCCTCATCCGTACGTAGAACTACGGCAGCCAGTTACGCAAAACCTCCGTACTGGGTGCGCGCGGGAATTGTTAAAGTCCCGGCTGTCCATTGAGCGTCAATCTGATGGCAATGCGACCAGTGGCTACTGTCGATGGTTGCTGGATCGGCCAGCTTGATGAGAAACGCCACCTTCGGATCCGTGCTGACCTGCAGGTCGGCAAGCTCCAGCGTCGCTCTTGATGCAAGTCCGAGCGCCCGGTCTGCAGACCCCGACTCAATGTTTCCGGAGGAGGTTGAATCATGATTCGTCAATGGAGTTTGCCCTTGGGCTTGATGATCGCGGCGGCTTGCGTTACGGCCCCGACGTGGGCGCTGGATGCATCGACGCCCGCGCCAACAGCTGCGCAGAAAACACAGGCAGCGCCTGCTGTCGATCCATCGGCGCTTCACGCGCTCGATCTCATGGCGCAGAAGCTGCGGACGTTGAAGGCTTTTACCGTCAACGCCGATGTCACAACTGAAGAAGTGCTTGATTCAGGGCAGAAAGTCACCTACGGCGGAACGGTGACCTACAAGATCCGCGCCCCCGACAAGTTCTTCGCCGCGGTCAACAGCGATCGCAAGCAGCGCAGCTTTTACTACGATGGCTCGAAGTTCACGATCTATGCGCCACGCATGCACTACTACGCACAGAAGCCGATGACCGGGAGAGTGCGTGATCTGGTGGATGCCGCGCAGGAGAAATACGGCATCGAGATGCCGTTGGCCGACCTGTTCTATTGGGGTACGGAGAGGGCTCCGCTATCCGCGATCCAGTCCGCCACCGTTATCGGTCCTGCGCACATCAACAAGATCGAATGCGACCATCTCCTGATGCACCAGGGCAACGTGGACTGGCAGGTCTGGATCGCGCGCGACTCCCTGCTTCCGCAGAAGCTGGTCATTGCCAATCGCGATGATCCAACCCAGCCTGAGTACACCGCAACGTTCAACTGGGATACGACCACCAGTCTGGCTGACAGCGCTTTCGAATTCACGCCGGGCAAGGACGACCATCCCATCAAGGTCCTTGGAGATACCGCGCAGTCAACGGAGGCCTCGCCATGAAACGTCGAAACAACCTCCCGGTTTCGGGACTTTCGTGCGCCCTGATCCTGGCCGTCGCCTGCCTGGTGGCTTCTTCTCCGGCTGATGCCGTCCGTGGTGGTGGTGGCGGCGCGCGCGGCGGTGGCGGCGGTGGTGCGCGCGCGGCCTCGCGCTCCAGCATCAATGCACCGGCGGGCAACAGAAATGTCGGCGGCAATGTCAACGGCAATGCGAACCGCAACGTCAACGCGAATGGCAACCGAAACACCAATATCAACGACAACCGTAACGTCAACGTCAACAACAACGTCAACGTGAATCGAAACGTCAACGTCGATGTCGACAATGGTTGGGACAATGGCTGGCATAACCATCCCGTCGCCACCGCTGCGGCCGTCACCGCAACCGTCGCCGTCACCGCGGCTGTCGTGGGATCGATGGTCCACACCATACCGCCCAGCTGCGTGACCGTCGTGCAGAATGGCGTTACGTATTCGCAATGCGGTTCCACCTGGTATCAGCCAAGTTATTCCGGCAGCCAGGTCACCTACGTGGTGGTGAATCCACCTTACTGATAAAGCGAACGTCGCAAGCGAGGTGCCGCAGGGATGCTGGCACCTTGTTGTGAACATACATGTCTTCGCAGGATCGGTTAACCATCACACGTAGTCACTTGCCCGCGGGAGAGTGTTATGCCTCGTACGATGCTCGTTGCGCTTGCGTTCGCGGTTTACGCTGTCTCGCCATCGCCCGCTGTCGCGCAGGCAGGGCTCAGTGGTGTTGCGACCAGCATGATGACGCTGGACAGGAATTTCGATATCGCCGACAGGAACCACGATGGTCTCCTGAGCAAGGACGAAGCGAAGGCCGGGCACGTACCGTTCATCGTCAAGAACTTCGACGCCATCGACACGCAGCACCGCGGTCTGGTGTCGAAGCAGGATGTGCACGATTTCATCCAGAAATCGCTGGCGAAGACGCCTCCAGCGCCTGCATCGTCAACGAAGTAAAACTGACTTCCGTGCAAACGGATGAGCTGTGGATTGGCGACGGGTGTGGCGCGCCCGGTGCCTCGTGTATCGCATTACTCGACGTTGTCGGCTGCAGCGTTGCTGGGAAGGTGAATCTTGAGGGCAGCGTCCCGCCTCTGTGCATGGCGACCGCGTACGTAAAACATCAGCCCTATGGCGATAATCAAGCAGCTGCCACCAACGACCTTGAGGAAAAACAGGCCTGGGTGGCCGCTGTGCTCAGGTGGCACCATCGAAGTGGCGATGGCCAGCAAGGTTGTCGAAAAGCCGAGCCCACTGACGAGCCAGCAGCCGAAGGCTCCTCCCGGGACAACCGTGATTCCTGTGGAGTCACCTGCGGCTCGCCGCCGCAGCATCGGCAGTGCGGCAAAGATATACAGCAACGGCAAAAGCCCGAGGATCACGGTCATGTCGATCAAGATCGAATACGTTTCGTGAATCGTGGCGCTGGAGAGTGCGACGAGCAGAATGATGGAGACGACCGTACCCTGGGTCAGCAGTGCGACATGGGGGGTGCCGTACTTCGGGTGCAAAACGGCCAATGGCTTGGGTAGATAGCGATCGACACCCACGACAAACGGCAGACGCGCCGTTCCCGTGATCCAGGCTCCGAAGCTGCCCAGTTGCGAAAGGGCAAGCAGCCCGGCAGTGACCGGTCCGAACAGCGATAGTCCGATGCGGTTGCCGACAGCGGCCAGTGCCTGCGGAACGCCACCGATAAGATCGATCTGTCGGGTGGGCAGGGCAATCAGCAATGCTGCCGTGCCCGCGATGTAAATCGCGGCGATCATGACACCAGCGATCAGGATGGCACGCGGTATCGTTTTTCTCGGTTCCTTGATTTCGCCACCGAGGATCGGTCCCAGTTCGAGGCCCGAGTAGGCGAACGCAATGATCGCCAGCGTCGTCAATGCGTTCACCGATCCGATATGGGGCAGCACATTGGATGAGGTGATGGCCGTGGCCGGGCCGAGGCGATACCAGGCCCAGCCTCCGCTCAGCACAATCAGCGCAGTCACCAGCCAGGTGGCCATACCACCGGCGTTCTGCAGCCACTTCGCACGCGAAAGGCCGACGATGTTGAGCACTGTGGCGCCCCATAGCGCCAGCAGACAGAACACAGCGTTGTAGATGGCGTTGCCGGAAAGCGGTAACCATCGGTCACCGGCGATATACACCGATATGCCTGAGACAAATAAAAGCACGGAAGGAAAGAACACCAGATTGGAGGTCCAGTAACTCCAGCCGGCAATGAATCCGTGCATGTCGCCGAAAGCGGCCTTGGACCAAAGGTAGAGACCGCCTTCGCCCGGAAGACGCGAGCTCAATTCCAGTACGGTCAATGCCAGCGGCACGAAGAAGATGATCAGCGCCAACGCCCACAGGACCAGGCTCGAAGGCCCGATCTGCGCGGCAGTCGATAGCCAACGCAATCCGACCACCGCCGCGATATTGAGCAGCACAAGATCCCGCAGGCCCAGGACACGATGCATCCTGGGACCGTCGGTTACGTTGACGATCCGCTTCATACGGTATGGCCCCCAAGGTACCGCTGCCCCCAGCGGTAACGCTGCAGGCAATATACGCCTCCGCGGAGAATGGCGATGTTTACCCAGGCGACCGCTGGGCAGACGCGGGCCAGGTCGTGGGTCCGATCAAATCAGGACATGCCCGATCGGCACCTACCAGATCAGATCGTCCGGCACCTGAAACTTCTGGTAGTACTCATCGTCCTCGTTGGTCTCGCCAGTCGCCGTGCTGCTGCCGTGATCGAGCACGATCATCGTCGCATCTCGGGCATGGACCTTGTCGGCGGCGATGCGAGGTAGCAGCTCGTAGCCCTGGTCGTGGCGGACGATCACCAGGGTCCCGCTCGCGAGCTGGGCGCGCAGGGCATCGTTGACCAGTAGGCTTTTGATCGCGTCGCCATCGGTGAAACGGTAGGCGATCTCGCCTTCGCGTTTCACCTTGTGCGCTTCCACGATCTGGCGGATTTGCGCGCGCTGCTCGACGGCGCGGGTTTGCGCGTTGCGCTCAGCGGCCAGTGCACGATCGCGCTCGGCGCGTTCCGCCTGCAGTCGCTGTGCATCCACCTGTTCGGCGCTGGGTGGTGCAGGCGTCTTGCCCTGTCGCTGTTTGGCTTGCTCGCGAACGACCTGGGCAGCCTTGGCCTTGTTGACCAGGCCGGCCTTGAGCAGTTGTTCCTGCAGGGGGTTGCGCATACGTGGACGGGGACTGGCTTGGCAGGATCGCAGATGGCCATTGTAACGCAGCGTCCAACGGCCGGCCTGATCAGCGCCATGGGCCGCCCGGGTTCCACGCCAGACGAGGTGTTCGTCGGCCAACCCCTGGAGACTTTCCCAATCGGGCCAGGGTGACATAGAGTGTATGTGAGGCTGCCGGGAGGGGGTGATGGCGATCTACCACCTTGACGGGTCGGCTCCGATCAATGTCGAGGCGGATCTCTGCATCGTCGGGGCGGGCCCTGCTGGAATCTCGATTGCGCGGACGTTCATCGGAACGTCGATGCGCGTGTGCATTGTCGAGAGCGGCGGACTGGCCGCAGAGCGGGTCAACCAGGAGCTCTACGAAGGGACGTCCATCGGATCTCCAGAGTTCAACCCGACCATTTCACGGATGCGTATTTTCGGGGGCACCGGCAAGCTTTGGGGTGGCGGGTGCATACCGCTGAGCACACTGGACCTGCAACAGCGGGACTGGGTTCCGCATAGTGGCTGGCCCATCTCGTACGCCGAGCTTGAGCCGTATTACGCGCGAGCGCGGGCGTTCTGTCGCATCGAGTCGCATAATTTCGCGGATGGCTCTTTCCTCACTCGACCATCGCGTCCACCGGTACCCTTCGATACCAGCAAGCTGGTTAACCAGATCTTTGTCATCAATCCGGTCCGTTTTGGCGAGATCTACGGGCCGGAGCTTGAGCGGGCGGCAAACGTCGACGTCTTGCTGCACGCCAATCTGCTTGAGCTGCAGGTTTCACCCTGCGGGTCTTCCATCCGGCACGCGCGCATTCGCTCACTGGACGGTCGCGATGGGGTAGTGCACGCGCGGCACTTTGTGCTCGCGTGTGGAGGGATCGAGAATGCCCGCCTGTTGCTGTTGTCGAACTCCGTGGTTCCACGCGGGCTTGGCAATGACCGGGATCTGGTAGGACGGTTCTTCATGGATCATCCGACCGGAAAGCTGGGCACTCTCGTCGCGGACGCGTCGCACCGGCTTACGCGGCCCTACGATCGAAGCCGGGGCAATGTATTTCCAGAGATCTGTTTGTCCGATGAAGCCGTGGGAGCTCATCGGCTGCTGAGTGGGCGCATTCGCCCGGTAGCTGTCGAAGGTCGCGTTCCGAGTGGGATACAAGCTTTGCGTGGGCTTCGCGCCGCATTGCGACCAGCCGTGCGCGACGAGGGTGAGGCGCTGCAGGAGCAGTTGTGGGCCGCGATGAAATACGCACCCAACCCTGATACGAAGGTGAGCGCTCCAAAGGGAGTGGGCCGGCTGGCGCTGCAACTGGGTCTGGGTGTGGGAGATATCGCGCGGGCAGTGGGGCAGAAGTTGGTTGGCAAGCCCACCGTGAAGAGTGATCACGTCGACCTGATGGGATACTTCGAGCAGGCGCCCAATCCCGATAGCCGCATCACGCTGGGATGCAAGCTCGACGCCCTGGGGCAGCGAAAGATCTGCATCGACTGGCGGCTTACCCCGCTCGATTGGCACACCTACCGGACCGCCGCGACGATCTTCGGCAGCGAGCTCGCACGCGTGAGCGGTGGACAGTTTCAGCTCGAGCCGTGGCTCAGCGACGGCGCCGTCCCGCTGGTCAGCGGCACCGCCCATCATCTGGGAACGACCCGGATGTCCGATGATCCGCAGAAGGGTGTTGTCGACCGTCAGTGCCGGGTGCACGGAGTCGACAATCTTTACGTTGCTGGCAGCTCGGTTTTTCCGACGGGAGGCTGGGCGTTTCCGACCTTCAGCATTGTCGCCTTGAGCCTGCGGCTCGCCGAACATCTGCGGACTCGCATGGCCGCCTGACTTACCGGCGATCCCTCACAACCCACCACCAGGCAGCGAATGCGCCATGCTGAGGTGATGCTTCAGTGTTGGAAGCATGCGGGCTGCAAAAGTGCGCAAGTCCGGATCGGCGCCGAACGATGCCTCTTGGGTAAACAACCTGACGGCATCCTCATGGTCCTTCACCGCGACTCGGCCGTAGTGCCGGTCGAACGATTCACTACTCATGTTGGCCAGGGAGTCGATGGTTTTTTCCTGCAGCATCGTCGGTTGCTGCGCCAGGGCCAGCCCCAGCGGACCGGCCAGATTGTTCAAGGCCACATTGGCGGCCGTGTGATCGGCGACCATCTGGTTTCCGAAATTCCTCACCGCGTCGGACTGTCCACGCGACATGGCCAGATTTCCCAGCGCGACTTCGGCCATGTTGGCAGCGCCAGCCTGGCTGACGAACATGCGATCGGCCTGCGGAATGGTATCGCCCACCAAATGTGGACCACCGCCCGCCGAGGCTTGCGCATACAGCGACGTGCACGAGACAGCAGCGACGAAACAGCTGGCCAGCAAGATCGACTTTTTCATGGGCGGCACCTCGAATGATTTCAGTGGCGCAAGCGTGGCCTTTCAAGTGTGCAGCTCACGTTGACTTTGCGTGACGCGGTTGCATCCATGGCCGGCTTGATGGCTTCCACCCGACGACAGCATTCAACCGCGCCGCTGCGCGTCAATGTCCCCAGGTGACGAACATCACGATCGCGGCTGCAGCCATCACGACAGTGGCGAGCCAGCCGAAGATCTTCAGCAGCAGGGGCATCGTGAACTTCCCCATCACTTTCGAGCTCGAGCCCATCAGCATCATGACGAACATCAGCGGCACGGCCGCCACGCCATTGATCACCGCGCTCCAGTACAGCGCCTTGATCGGATCCAGCGGTGTCAGATTCAGCGCGATGCCGGCCAGGCTGGCCACGATCAGCACGCCGTAGAAAAATTTCGCCTTTTGCGGCTTGTGCTCCAGCCCGCCACGCTGTCCGAACGCGCCGGAAGCCGCATACGCTGTAGCACCTGCCAATACCGGCAGGGCAAGCAGACCGGTGCCGATGATGCCCGCCGCAAAGAGTGCGAATGCCAGCTTGCCGGCCAGCGGACGCAATGCCTGGGCTGCATCGGACGAAGTCTGGATGTCGGTCTTGCCGTGGGCGTGCAATACCACGGCCGTGGTCAGGATGATGAAGAACGCGATCAGGTTCGAGAAGACCATGCCCACCGCCGTGTCTATGCCAATGCGGCGCAATGCATTTGGCGCCTGCAGCGGCGCTCTCTTCAACGATTTCCGTTCGCGGTTGGCATGGATCTCTTCGACTTCCTGTGCTGCCTGCCAACAAAAAAGGTAGGGACTGATCGTGGTGCCGAGCACGGCCACCAGACCGACGGCGTATTTGGCATCCCAGGTAATCGGCGGTACGACGATGCTCTTGAGCACCGCCAGCCATGGCACGTTGATCACCATGATGGTTGCCACATAGGCGAACAGGCTGAGCGTGAGGAGCTTGAGAATCGGTGAATAGCGCGAGAACGGAATGAACATCTGCAGCAGCAGCGATACCAGCGCAAACGCCGCGGCGTAGATCAAGGCCGGGCCCCCAATCAGCAGTTTCAATGCGGCGCCCATGGCACCGATGTCCGCTGCAAGATTGATGACGTTCGCGACGATGATGGACAGCACGAGCCCATACACCAGCGTCCTGGAGTAATGCGTGCGGATACCTTCCATCAGACCATGACCGGTGACCCGCCCGATGCCCGCGCTGATGCCCTGGATCGCAATCATCAACGGCATGGTCAGCAGGATGCACCAAAGCATGCCGTAGCCGAACGCCGCGCCGACCTGCGAGTACGTCGCGATGCCGCTGGGATCGTCGTCCGCCGCACCGGTGATCAGCCCGGCGCTCAGGCGCCCCCATAACGGTCCTGACCGGCCTTCATCGGTATGGGGTGGCTCGGTCATTGCGGTGCTCCCATTGCGCGTAGTGCGCAAACTCCGAGCGGAGCATGGCACACAGGTGTGATGACGCCGTGGAGGGCATCGAGCCGATGGCTCGTAGCCAGAAAAACGAAACGCCCCGAGCGGGGCGTTTCGTTGTCGCTACTGCGGCTGCTTACTGAATCCGCGTCACGTTGCCGTTGGAATCGACCTCGACGAGGTCGCCCTGGCGGATGGTGCTGGCGTCCTTGACCTGGATGTTGGTGTAGGTGCCATTGCCCATACGCAAGTTCAGTACCCAGGTATCGCTGCCGCCACCTTTGCCGATCGCGTTGCCGGCGAAGCCGCCGCCGACAGCGCCGCCGACCGTGGCGATCGTGCGGCCGTTGCCCTTGCCGATCTGGTTGCCGAGCACACCGCCAGCCACGGCGCCGATGATGGCACCGGCCGTACCGCTATTGCGGCCTTGGGTGACGTTGTGTTGCACACCTTGCACGGTGCCGCATTGATCGCAGCGCAGGTAAATGCCGTCCTGGCGCACCAACACTCCGTTGCTTGGGCCCGCGATGGCAACGCCGGTGGCGGCGAAGCTAAGCGCGGTGACGATGGACAGGGTCAGCAGGGGCTTGATGTTCATGTGTTTCTCCTTGAATGCCGGTGCGCAGTGGTGGAACGTTGACCAGTCTAAATAAGTCAGCTGAATCATTTGTCAAATTTGCGCGGACTGCGCCGCTCGTCATCCCTGCGAAGGCAGGGATCCAGCGACTTCAAGTTTGTGGAGGGTGGGGTACTGGGTCCCTGCCTACGCAGGGATGACGAGCAGGAGGGTTCACACCGTAGTGACGAGTAGCCGACATCACGCACTGCTCGACGTCACGGGATAACTTCGGGATCGGCCTGCTGGGGTCCGCTGTCTTCGCTTTGTCCCGGGTGCTTGAGCAACCATGCCAGCACCGGCGGTGTGACCATCGCGGTGAGCAGCGACATCGCCACGATGATCGCGTAGATGCGATTGGTGAAAACACCGGCGGCCAGGCCGAGGCTGGCGATCACCACACCGACTTCGCCGCGTGGCACCATGCCGAAGCCGACGATGACCGCACTGCGCTTGCCCAGCGACAGCGCGCCGAGCCAGCCGCCGACAAGTTTGGAAACAATCGCAATGACGGTCACGACGGCGAGCATCAGCAGTGCGTCGGCACTGGCCAGCTCGTGCAGGTCTATCTTGCTGCCGGTAACCACGAAGAAGAACGGCGTGAGCAGTGCGAGCAGCGGCACCGTCTGCTGCTCCAGCGTGTGTCGCTGGCGGGATTCCGAGGCGATCATGCCGGCCAGGAACGCGCCAATGATCGCGGCCAGCCCAAACAGGGTCGACACGTAAGCCAGCCCCAGGCACAGCGCCAGCACGATCATCAATGGCGAATGGGGGCTGAGCGGCTGTTCCAGCCAGCTGGAGTTCCAGCGCATGACCCGCGCGCCGCCCCAGCCGATTACCGCGATAAACCCAATCGCGCCGGCCAGCACCATCAGCAGATGTGTGAGGTCGAATCCGCCACCGCCCTGCAGCGAAACCACCACGCCGAGCAAAAGCATGGCGAGAATGTCGTCGATCACCGCGGCCCCGAGGATAACCTTGCTCTCGATGCGCTGCAGTGCGTTCAACTCCTGTAGCACGCGCGCCGTGATGCCTGCCGAAGTGGCGACGAACGCAGCAGCCACGAACAACGACTTGTCCCAGCCGAAGCCGCTGCCATGGGCCCACACGCTGCCCATGCCAAACGGCACCAGCACGCCCAGCACGCCGACCAGGACCGCCACCTTGCCGACTTTCTTCAGATCCTCCAGCCGCGTTTCCAGGCCAACCGAAAACAGCAGCAGCACGACGCCAATCTCGGCCAGCACATCCAGCGGTGTGCCGGTGGCGGTCTGAGCAGGCGTGATCCAGCCGAGCAGTGACGGACCGATGGCACAACCAGCGGCGATCTCGCCGACCACGCCGGGTAGTTTCAACCGCTGCGCGATCTCGCCGCCGATCTGCGCGGCGACGAACACGATGAACAGGGTCAGCAGGATTTCACTCGCGTGATGCATGTGGCGCGCACCCAGACTGTCGGCAGTGCCTGCATGCTACATGCAGGCCAGCGCAGAGTTGTAGGTTGGGGCGAGCGCAGCGATGCCCAGCAACCCCTCGGCGATGACGTTGGGCATCGCTGCGCTCACCCCAACCTACGCAATGCTACTCGGCCTCAACCACGGTAGGGCCGGGCAGTGGGCGGTCATGCCGCAGCCGGCTGAACACACGGCTGGCTGCGGCGGTGATTGCCGCCAGCACCACTACCGTCCAACGAAACGCGACGACGTAATCGTCGTGGGCGTGACCTTGCAGCATCGCTTCCATCAGCAACGTGGCCAGCGCGATGCCGAAACTCATCGCGAGGTATTGCGCGGTCGAGGCCATCGACGAGGCCATCGAGGCGTGCTTGATGTCCAGGTCGTTGTAGATCAGCGTGTTCATCGCGGTGTATTGCAGCCCCGAGGAACCGCCATAAAGGAAGGTCAGCAGTGCGATGACCCAGACCGGCGAAGCGGGCCCGAGCAGGGCGAACGCCGCCAGCAGCACCGCCACGATCAGCGTGTTGCCAAGCAGCAGGCGACGGTAGCCGAAGTGGACCAGCGCACGGTTGATCACCCACTTGGCGCTGATCGAACCCAGCGCCTGCGGGACCATCATCATGCCGGCCATCAGCGGCGACCAACCGCAACCCACCTGCAGAAACAACACCAGCAGCAGAAACATGCCGGAGATGCCCAATCGCGTGAACAGCCCGCCGGCCAGCGACACCCACACACTGCGCACGCGCAGCAGGCTCAGATCCGCCACCGGATGCGTCGTGCGCCGGCTATGCCATACGTAGGCCAAGCCGAGCAGCAAGGCGGCGCCAGTGCACATCCCGATCCGCTCCCACGGCACCGGCTTGCTGCCAGCAAGTTCCGAAGCCGTGAGCAGCAAGGCCGAGGTGGCGGCAAACAGCAGGAAGCCCAGAAAGTCGAAACGATGGGCGTGCTCCAGCCGGTAGTCGGGCATGTCCCGCCGGTTCATCCATACGCCGGCAATCGCCACCGGCACATTAATCAGGAAGATCAGCCGCCACGAGGTGAACTGCACCAGCGCGCCGCCGAGCAATGGACCGAGCACGGAGCCGAGCAATCCGAACGTGGCCACCGTACTCATCGCGTGCACGAATTCGCGCTTGGCGATGCTGCGAACCAGCACGTAGCGACCCACCGGCATCAGCGACGCGCCGCCAATCCCTTGCAGCACCCGCGCGGCGACCAGTTGCGGCAGCGTCTGCGCGACGCCACACAACAGCGAGCCCACGCCGAACACGATGATCGCGATACCGAATATCCGTCGCGTACCGAGGCGGTCACACAGCCATGGGCTGGCCGGTATCAGGATCGCCAGGGTCAGCACATAACTGGTCAGCGCAGTGCGCATGCCTAGCGGCGTGACCTTGAGCGCCTCGGCCATCGCGGGAACGGCGGTGTTGACGACCGTGGAGTCCAGCGCCTGCATGAAGAACGCGGCGGCAACCAGCCACAGCAGGCCGCGGAATTGCTCACGAGAGGAAATATCGGACAGAGCGGCTGAAACCGGCGCTGGCATCGGGACAGCGGGGGCGGCAGCGTGGGGGTCCGCGGCGGCAGGGGGAGACATTGCGCGAAATGATACTTGCTATGACAGCTTATTTCGCGTGAATGCGACTCGCAGAGTCAGCCACGTTTCATCTCCTGCACCCTTCCTGTGACCTGCCGGAGGTCGATCAATGCGGTATCTCAAGGCTTGAAGTGATGCACGAAACCCACCTGAAAACCGCCTGGCAGCCAGCTGAGAATCAAGGGTGACTGGCGGCGCGAGGCCCACACGCCAATCCCCGTGCCAAGTGCCGCGCCGACCAGCACGTCACTCTGCCAGTGGCCGTGGGTCTTGACGCGCGCCACGGCGTCGTAGGCCGGCAACAAGGCCAATGCGTAGATCGCCGGATGATCGTCGCCGTAGGCTGCCATGAATGGTGTCACGGCGGCGGAAATCGCGGTCACCTCACCGCTGGGGAAGCTCTGCGCGTGGACACCCTTGAAAAACTCGTTCGGATTGTTGGTCTGCGAGGGGCGCTCGCGCTGGAACGTGTATTTCATCACCTCGGAACCCGCGGTGCTGATAGCCATCGCATCGATCGAGCGCCAGAATGTGTCGCCGAGCTTGTCCTGGTCGCCAAACGTCAAGGCGCCGACACTTACCGTGAGGATCGTGCCGTACATCACTATGTCCTGGTTGCTCCGCTTCCAGATGCCACTGTTGTCGTAGGTCACGACATGGTCGATGCCGAAGGGGCCGCCACCGGCGATGGCGGTGCCGGACGCGAAGACGGCAGCCAGAACGGTCAGGTATTGCGATACGCGCATTATCCTGTCCTCCTGCAGCAGGCTGGACTCCACCTGCATCAGGGAAACTATGCCCGCCAGCTTTTGATTTGCTTACTTTGGCAGGCCGAAATTCGCGGGTATCGCTAGACTGTGCGGAGCAAGGAGACCTGCATGACCGAACGCCCCGCCCCCGTCGAGATCGCTGCTCGCATCGCCACGCTGCGGGCGCAGATCGAGCAAGCCAATTACCGCTATCACGTGCTCGACGATCCGGAAATCACCGACGCCGCCTACGATCGCCTGATGCGCGAACTGGAAGCACTGGAAGCGGAACATCCGGCACTGGCTTCGGACGATTCGCCGACGCGCAAGGTCGGTGCGCGGGCACGCGGTGGCTTCGCCGAAGTGCGGCATGCGATTCCGATGCTATCGCTGGGCAACGCGTTCGAGCAACCGATCGAGGAGGGCCAGCCCGACAACGATCGCACCCGCTTCCGCGAGGTGGCGGAGTTCGAACGGCGGATCGAACAGACGCTGGATCGACGCGACCCGGTGTTTTCGGTGGAACCCAAGCTTGACGGCCTGGCGATCAGCCTGCGTTACGAGCACGGCGTGTTCGTGCAGGGCGCGACGCGCGGAGACGGCGAAACCGGTGAGGACGTCACGGCAAATCTGCGTACCGTTCGCGCCATTCCCCTGCGCCTGCGCGGTGAAGGCTGGCCGGCCGTGCTGGAAGTGCGCGGTGAGGTGATCATGCTGCGCAAGGATTTCGAAGCGTTCAACGACTACGCCCGCGAGCATGGCGAGAAGACGCTGGCCAATCCGCGCAATGGCGCGGCCGGTTCGCTGCGCCAGCTCGATCCGGCGATCACGGCGAAACGTCGGCTGAGCTTTTTTGCCTATGCGGTGGGTGTGGTCGAAGGTGCCGAGCTGCCACCGACCCACTCCAAGACCTTGCAGCAATTGCGCGAGTGGGGTTTTCCGGTGTCGCCGGAAGTCGGCACGGCAAGTGGACTCGATGGACTGCTAGCCTACTTCCGCCGCATCGGTGCGAAGCGCGACTCGCTGCCGTACGACATCGACGGCGTGGTCTACAAGCTCGACGACTACGCTGGTCAGCGCGAGATGGGTTTTGTTTCGCGTGCGCCCCGCTGGGCGATCGCGCACAAGTTTCCGGCCCAGGAAGAGACGACGCGCCTGCTGGATATCGAAGTGCAGATCGGTCGCACCGGCGCGGTGACGCCGCGCGCACGGATGGAACCGGTGCAGGTGGCCGGCGTGACGGTGACCTACGCGACGCTGCACAACGCCGACCAGATCGCACGGCTGGATGTGCGCGTCGGCGATACCGTGATTGTGCGCCGGGCCGGCGACGTGATTCCGGAAGTGGTGCGGGTGGTCGAAGATCGTCGTCCGGCTGGCACCCAGCCATGGCAGATGCCGACGGTCTGTCCAGTCTGTGGTTCCGCGCTGGTACGCGAGGAGGGCGCTGCGGCCTGGCGCTGCTCCGGTGGTCTGGTGTGCGCGGCGCAACGCAAGGAGGCCTTGATCCATTTCGCTTCGCGTCGCGCGATGGACATTGAAGGCCTCGGCGAGCGCTTTGCTGAAGCACTGGTCGAGTCGGATATCGTGCAAACGCCGGCCGATCTCTACGGGCTGACCGTCGAACGTTTCGTGGCGATGAAACAGGCCATCGACGAGCGCGACGGCACTACACCGGAAACCGTCAAGGCCGGCAAGGTGGCCACCAAATGGGCGGAGAACCTGATCGAAGGCATTGCAGCCAGCAAACACACGACGCTGGCGCGCTTCTTGTTTGCGCTCGGCATCATGCACATCGGCGAGAGCACGGCGAAGACCTTGGCAGCATGGCTTGGCCAGCTCGATTTCGTACGCAGCACGCCAGCGCCGGTATTGCGCGTGTTGCCTGACATCGGTGACGAAGTGGCCACGTCCATCGCCGCGTTTTTTGCACAGGAAGGCAACCAGCGGGTGGTCGATGCGCTGCTGGCGACCGGGATTGTTTTCAGCGACGAGGCGCCGCCGTCGCCGAAGTTGCGCGGGCGACTGGATCTGGCCGTGCTGCTGGACATGTTGAAGATCAGCAAGCTTGGCCCGAAGAGTACGCGGCTGCTTGCCGACCTGTATCCGACGCTGGCGAAACTGATCGCTGCCGGTGCTGCCCACTGGATTGTCGCCGGCCTGCCGTCGGCCGCTGCGGCGAACCTGCAGACGTTCCTTGCTGACGAGGCGAACCTTGCCCCGCTGCGTGAGGCAGAAACGGCGATGCAACACCTGCTGTCGGCCATTCCGCAGACTGCTCAAGCCACCACCGCGCCGTTGGAAGGGCAGACGATCGTGCTCACGGGCACGCTGCCCACGCTCAGCCGTGATGAAGCGAAAGAGCGACTGGAAGCGCTCGGTGCCAAGGTGTCTGGCTCGGTGTCGAAGAAGACCAGCTTTGTGGTCGCCGGTGAGGCCGCTGGCTCCAAGCTCGACAAGGCACAGGAGCTTGGTGTGGAAGTGTGGGACGAGGCACGCCTGCTAGCACTGTTGGCTGAACATGAAGGTGCGTCGTGATGGCGCCGTTGCTCGCATCGTTGCAACTTCGCGCGCGGGTCTACGCGTTGATCCGCACGTTCTTCGCCGAGCGTCACGTGCTGGAAGTGGAGACGCCGATGCTCTCGGCGAGCGGCAATACCGATCCGAACATCGAGAGTTTCCATACCCAGTTCAGTGGTCATGTCGATGCCGGTGCACGCGAACGCTGGTTGCGCACATCGCCGGAATATCCACTCAAACGTCTGCTGGCAGCGGGTATCGGCGATTGCTATGAGCTGGGTCGCGTGTTCCGCAATGGCGAGGCCGGCGGTCGGCACAACCCCGAATTCAGCATGCTGGAGTGGTATCGCGTCGGCTGGGATCACCGCCGGTTGATGGAGGAAACCATCACCCTGGTCGAGGCCTCACTGGCGATGCTGGGACGTCGGGCCGAAGTGCTGATCGAGAACTACCGACAGTTCTTTATCGACGAGCTTGGCATCGACCCGCTGCATGCACCGATCGACGAATTGCAGGCGCTGCTGGCCGAGCAAAACATCGATCCTGCCGGGCTGACCCGCGACGACTGGCTGGATCTGCTGATCACTCACAAGCTGCAGCCGGCATTTCCGCGTGATCGCATCACGGTGATCCACGATTACCCGGCCAGCCAGTGTGCGCTAGCGAAGGTCCGTTCCGGTGAAACACCGCTGGCTGAACGCTTCGAGCTGTATCTGGGTTCCTATGAGCTTGCCAATGGCTATCACGAATTGAACGATGCGGCGGAGCAACGTCGACGTTTTGAGCGCGACAACGCGGTACGCCGCGCGCGTGGCCAACGCGAAATTCCCATGGATGAGGGGTTGCTCGCCGTGCTCGATGCCATGCCCGATTGTGCCGGCGTGGCCATGGGCGTGGAGCGCCTGCTGATGTGCCTGGGCGACACCGATGCGATCGCCGACGTGCTGGCGTTTCCGTTTTCAGAGGCGTGAAACAAAAGGCCCCGCCAAATGTGAACTGACCCCACAAAGTTGGACAGTTGCAAGCTAGGCACCGAAGGCCTGAGTCCGGTATTTCACCGGGCTCAGGCCTTTTAGTTTGAGCTTGATGCGGTCGTGATTGTAGTAGCGGATGTAGCG